>OLQW01000207.1_pt1 | contig 38405 bp, 24 predicted proteins | sample 1672901 | NCBI WGS metagenome assembly OLQW01 (sample SAMEA3136735, study PRJEB25190) | human gut metagenome | reverse complement strand
ACATTTTTATTTCTTCTGTTGTAGTTCGTTGCAAGAGAAGTCAGCATTCCGTTCAGGGAAGTCGTACGCATTACACTGTAGTCTTCTCCAAGCGGGTTCATGATATCTACTGTCTTACGAAGCTGTGAATCCTCCGGCAGACGCAGTTTATCGAATACTTTCGGGCTTTCAAATGAGTAGGACATTCCCTGACTGAAACCACAGAACTCTGCAATATCTCTTGCCACCTGCTCAATCCTGAGTTTAAAGGTCAGCTTACCTGTCGTTGCCTCTCCGTCAGGAAGTGTTGTCGGAATATTATCGTATCCATAGAAACGTGCAACCTCCTCTGCCAGGTCTGCGATTCTGAACAGATCGTGACGGAATGTCGGTGCGATCACTTCTTTTGTCTCGGCATCATAGCCCAGGTCAATCTTTTTGAAATAACCGATCATCTCTTCCTCCGAGATGCCTGTCCCCAGCATACGATTGATCTTTGCCGCATCAAATGGCACACGTACGGGTTCTTTCTTTTTGCTGTATACATCTACAGCTCCACCGACAACTTCTCCGGCTCCCATCTCTTCTACCAGTTGGCACGCACGGTTCAGGGCATCCATTGCATTGTTCGGATCAAGTCCTTTTTCAAATTTACCTGAAGCGTCTGTACGCAGTCCCACTCTTTTACTTGACTTACGGATATTTACACCGTCAAAGCAGGCTGCCTCAAAAAGCATTGTTGTTACATCATCTGTGATCATGGAATTTTCTCCGCCCATAATTCCGGCGATACCAACTGCTTTCTCTCCGTCACAGATCATAAGGACATCCTGATCCATCGTTCTTTCCTGTCCGTCCAGTGTCGTAAACTTTTCACCCTCTGCTGCATTCTTTACTACAATCTGATGTCCTGCAAGTGTATCCAGATCATATGCATGCATCGGCTGTCCATACTCTTCCATTACATAATTGGTAATATCTACGAGATTGTTGATCGGACGGATTCCAACGGATGCCAGTCTCCGCTGCATCCATTCCGGTGAAGGGCCGATCTTGATATTCTTTACAACTCTCGCACAATATCTTGAACAAAGGTTTGTATTTTCTACAGAAACTTTTACATAATCATTGACATCTTCATTATTTCCAGTCTCTGTTACAACCGGTGGCTTAAATTCTTTATTAAATGTAGCTGCTGCCTCTCTTGCAATTCCAACAACACTGTAGCAGTCTACACGGTTTGAAGTGATCTCATACTCAAAAACTACATCGTGCAGTCCCAGTACTTCTACCGCATCTGCTCCTACCTGGACATCATCGTGGAAAATATAGATTCCATTCTCCGGTGCTTCCGGGTACATATCTCTTGTAGAGCCAAGTTCTTCGATGGAACACATCATACCATAACTCGGTACTCCGCGGAGCTTTCCCTTTTTAATCTTGATTCCACCTGCAACACGCTGTCCCGGTTCATGACCTCCTGCAACGCGTCCGCCATCCAGTACAACCGGAACTTTTGCTCCCTCAAATACATTGGTTGCTCCTGTTACGATCTGAACTGTCTCAGTTCCCACATTCACCTGACAGATCACAAGCTTGTCTGCATCCGGGTGCTTCTCGATCTTCTCGATCTGACCAACCACAATCTTGTCAAGGTCAGCATCCAGCTTTTCAAAACCTTCTACTTTTGTTCCTGTCAATGTCATTGCATCTGTATATTCCTGTGCTGTCACATCAAGCTCCGGCACATACGCTTTTACCCATGATAATGAAGTATTCATGTTCTATCTCCTTTTCTATCTGCCTTTGCTTCTATTCCTGTATCCTCAGGACTGAAGCCTGCCCGCTTTCCCTGTAATTTCTCTTTTTCGTTCATTAAAACTGCTTCAGGAAACGGATATCATTTTCATATAATAAACGCATATCATCAATCTCATATTTCAGAAGTGCAATACGTTCGAGACCTACACCAAATGCAAATCCATTATATTCTTCCGGATCAATTCCGCACATCTCCAGCACATGTGGATGAACCATACCGCATCCAAGGATCTCGATCCAGCCTGATCCCTTACAGAAACGGCATCCTTTACCACCGCATTTGAAGCAGCTTACATCTACCTCTGCACTTGGCTCTGTAAACGGGAAATGATGCGGACGGAACTTCGTCTTCGTATCCGGTCCAAATAACTCTTTTGCAAATACTTCCAATGTACCTTTCAAATCTGCAAAGGAGATATCTTTGTCAATGACCAGTCCCTCGATCTGATGGAAGGACGGTGAATGTGTCGCGTCTACTTCATCAGAACGGAACACTCTTCCCGGTGCGATCATACGGATCGGAAGTTTCCCCTGCTCCATGACACGTGCCTGTACCGGAGAAGTCTGCGTACGCAGTACAATATCCTTATTGATATAGAAAGTATCCTGCTCATCTTTTGCCGGATGATCTGCCGGAATATTCAGTTTTTCAAAATTGTAAAGGTCATACTCTACTTCCGGTCCTTCCACTACTTCATATCCCATACCGACAAAGATCCGCTCTACTTCTTCCAGTGCGATCGTATTCGGATGACGGTGTCCTACGTTGTTCTTCTTAGACGGAAGAGTAACGTCGATCACTTCTGCTTTCATCTTCTCTTCACGGATCGCTTTTTCCATTTTTGCCTTTGATTCCTCTAAAAGTTCTTCAATGGCTGCTCTCGTATCATTTACAAGCTGTCCTACCTTCGGACGTTCCTCCGGGGCAACATCTTTCATTCCTTTCAATACGGCTGTCAGTTCTCCTTTTTTTCCAAGGAACTTAACACGTACATCATTCAGCTTTTCCGGAACGTCAGCCTCCTGAATTTTTGCGACTGCTTCCGCTTTGATCTGTTCCAGTTTTTCTTTCATCATTTACTCCTTTCTGCTCAACAGGGACGAATCTTTCTTCGATTGATTTTTTCTACAAAAAAACCCCGTCCCCCAAAGGGACGAGGTATATTACTCGCGGTACCACCCTGCTTCCTGCAACATCTGTCACAGGCACTCGTGCTTGTGTAACGTACAACATACGGCATTTTCTACTGGTCTTTCAAAAATGCAGCTCACGTGGGAAATTCGATTGCCGATTGAACTTGGGAAAACTTGCAGCCGGTGATCTTCCCTCTCTGACAGAAACCGGTTCTCTACTTTGCACGGTCTTAGCTTTTATCTCTTGTCAATAAATTAGTAAAAACTTACCTTAACTATTTTAACATACGTTTCTCTTTTGTCAACCCTTTTGTCAGGCGTTTCGTAATCCCAAGTCCCTCAAGGATCGCATTGATCTCACCTCCGAGAAGAATGATATACATACATCCATAGAGCCACAGCATAATCAGTATGATCGTCGTAAAACTGCCATACATACTTGTAAAACCTGTAAAAATATCCAGGTAGACTGAAAAGAAGAATGAAAGCAAAAGCCATCCCGATGCTGTAAAAAATGCTCCCGGAAGCTGCTTCCGCAATGTTGTCTTTCCACGGTTGGACCGGTTTGGCAGAAACTTATATACCAGATCCCAGAAAAACGTCAGCACAACCAGTGTAAGGCATGTCCTGATCCTGATGATAAAATTCATCACCTTACTCATAAAAGGGATATGCTCATAAACAACCGTGCTCAGACTGTTTCCAAATACGGACAATACCAGTGAGAGCATGATCGCAATCAGGAACAATACCGTATAAAAGCATGCCCTGAAACGCAGATAAAAATAATTTCGCGTCTCAATATTATCATAAATGCAGTTCAATCCATAGGTCACAGACAGAACGCCTTTTCCGGCCGACCACAGGGCAACCAGTAAAGTAAACGGGATGAATCCATTCGATTTTGTATAAACCTGCACGATCACGCTGCGGATCAGCGGTGAAACCGTATCAGGGAAAACCGGAAGAACCAGTTCCATCACATCATTCATCGTAACCGGTGTGTATTGTACCATCGTAATAAGCAGAAGAAAAATCGGTATCAGAGACAATACAAAAAAATAGGCTGCCTGGGCTGCATAGGCACCGGTGTGGTGCGTATTCACTGTCCGTATCATATTCAGCACCCAGTTTTTCATTTTTTCTTTTTTACTCATATAGCTGAAAATCCTTTTCACTTTTTCCGTACAAAAAGCGGCCGTACAAGACGACCGCCTTTTATCTTTCGTGAACCCCCAAAATGCCGGTCCCTGTATTTTGAGTCCTAGCCACAGCTAGGTGGGCAACCTCATCCTGCCTTTCTGTCGTCCACTGCATACATCGGAGGCCTGACATATTATACAGAAATATTGGAATCCCTTTTTAATCAATGTAGGTTCAAAATAACAGGGTTGTCGTACACCCCAGGTTGGTTCTCTTTTTTACCTAAAGCTATTATACGCTATTTACCCGGATTTTACAACCATTTACTTTATGTAAATTTTATCGGTTGATCTTATACTTTTCACTGGTACTCTGACCGGTTACTTATCTTGTCCCATCCGGGCGGTTTCTATGCTTTTTCTTTGCATTTTTCTTCTGGTCTGCTTTCATCCGAAGGACTACAACAACCACTGCTCCTGCTGCCACGATTGCAAGAACTACAAAGATTCCGATCGGTGCTCCGCTGTCTCCGGTCTTCACTACCGTTACCTGCGGAACTCCTGCTGGTTTCTTATCTGCAGAACTGTTCTGGTTCTGATCTCCGGAAGGCTTCTGACCATCATTCTTATTACCTGAATCAGGTTTCTGATTGTCATCTTTATTTCCAGAATTGTTCTTGTCCTCTGCAAGAGTCTTCACTGTCAGAGCCGCTGCCTCAGAATAATTTCCTGCTGCATCATATGCTTTTACAGTGATCTGATACTCTGTTCCTGCCAGCAGATTGCTGATCATAACAGAAGTCGTATCTGCAGATACTTTTTTGATGCTTACTCCATTCAAGAAGATCTCGTATCCTTCAACTCCGACATTATCTTTTGACTTCTTCCATCTGATCTGGATGGAGTCTTTCGTAACCTCTGCCTTGCTCAGTTTACCTGGTGCAGTTGGAGCCTCTTGATCCACATCCGGCTGCTCTGCTTTTCCTTTTACAGTGACTTTGCAGGTTGCCTCTAATCCGGCTACATTGGATACTTTGATCGTTGCTGTTCCCTCTTTCAGGGCTGTAACAACACCGTTCTCATCTACTGTTGCGATTTCTTCATCAGAAGAACTCCATACAAGACCCTTGAGCATTGCACCTTCCGGTGTAGCTGACGGTGTCAGTGTTACTGTCTCTCCAACTTTCAATGTTACATTTTCTGCATCCAGAGTTACTGCGTCTGCTACTTTCTGTACTGTAAACGGAACAACTTCTGAAATTGCTGCAAATCCACCCTGTCCTTCTTCTACAAGGATCTGGATCTTTCTTGCATTCTTTGCTGTAGTATCAAACTGAGTTGATACCCATGCAGCACCGGCTCTTAAATTGCTCGGAACTGTGATATGGTCACCGCTTTCAATCACCTGATCATTTTCATCAAGGATACGATAGCTGTACTGGTACACGATTCCATTATTTGTGCTAGGTCTCTGCTGGAACTTGAATCCTCCGATATCCATGGACTTTCCAAGATCTACTGTCAGAATTGCCGGGTTGGACTGGCTTACATTAAAGCCTGTCGTACTCCAGTTAGAATGCCAGTAAGTACCGGAATTTCCGTCTGTTGCCGCAGAAGCTACTCCGCTGCCTGCCGGTTCTCCTGTACTTTCCTCTGTATTGGCACTGGATGTAATATCCGGTGTCTCTGTTCTAGGAATATCATTTACAATCGTATCTTTTACAGTAATATCGAACGTCAGCGTGCTTCCATCTGCAAGTGTTCCTGTCAGTGTTGCACTTCCTGCTCCGACTGCATTAATCTTATAGTTCTCTGCATCTACCGTCATTACACTGTCATCACTGGATGTAAATGTGATCTGGTCTAAGTTCTGACCTAAGATCTTCGCTGTCTCACCTTTATACAACTCTGTCTTTTCAACAGTTGCTGTCACAGCTGTTGCATCTTCTGTGATCGTTAAATTATCCAGGACAAAATCTGTCTGTCCCATGCTTCCGCTTCCTGCAAGTGAACCGTTCTCATAAAGACCGATCCATGTCTGTCCGCTTCCACTGCCGATCACCTGCATACTTACATGCTGTGCTGTATCACCCGTTGCTGCCGGCAGATAGGATGTCGGTGCAGAATAGCTGTTACCGTCACCTACGATCATCTGATATGCTGCGTTTCCTGCAAGATAATCAAACTCAACATTGTATACTTTTCCGGCTTCAAAGCGGAAGTTCTGAGGAATTGTATAATATACAAGACCTGTTACCGATGCATGCTGCTTCAGTGACCACTCACCATCAATAACATCACTGATGACTCTGTTGTTCCATCCGGCCTGTGTATATGGTGCATTCAGCTGTGCCAAATGGGTTACCTGGTCTCCTGTCTGCGTAAATCCATGTACAAACGGATACATTCCTTCTACAACGGATTCAAAATCCTGATGGAAGCTTCCGTCTTTTGCATAGTTGTCCAGTGTCTTTTGTACGATACGGATATCATCCCAGTAAGTACTTCCTTCACCTGCTGCTCTTGAGAGTTTCAGGTCAGCGATCGTACCTTCTGCTGTAAAGGATACAAGGATCCTCTGCATATTTGTACCGTGCTTTTCATCACTTGCAACTGTATTTCTGGAGAAAGAACGCATCGTATAATTTGATACTTCCTTGCTTCCTGTATTGACGCTCAGTGTCGCCTTTGCATCACTTTCATTGTCAACATAAAGTTCTGCGACATAATCTTTTCCGGCTGTCAGTCCTGTGATCTTTGTAGATACAGTCACATCTTTTTCCGGGCTGTTCATTGCCAGTCTCTGGTCACCTGTTGATGCCTTTTCAACTGTCACTGCCGCATTGTCAATGTCTCCGCTCCAGTCAGCAGCATCCAATGCACTGTCTGTTCCTGAATAACCATTGAATCCCGGATCAACCACATAGTTGTCCTCACCGTAATCTACCTTCAGTGTCTTGGAGGCTTCTCCCTTAACAAGCACATAAGCGGTAGCTGCTTTTGCATCCAGAGTCACTGATCCGTTGGATACTGCAACTGTCTTCTCATTGATACGTCCCTGATCGCTCAGTTCGTACATTACAACATTTGCAAGGTTTGTCCATCCGTCAGGAAGCTCCCAGGTAGATGTGCCTCCGTCCAGATTCCAGTGATACAGTTTCTGGTCACCATTTTCATCTGTCCAAGGAAGAAGATACTTCACATCGTTCAGTACTTCTTTTCCATTCAGAGTGATCGTACGCTCGATGTAAGAATCGGATCTCTGCTCTGTATTTCTTGTGACAACAACCGTATCTCCGGTGTCGTTCTTCAGAGTGATCTGCTTCTCTGTATTTCCTGTCGGGCAGTCTTCATCCTCACCATAGTCTTCCCAGTCAGTCACATAATAGTGCTGAAGGAATCTTGTAGGCAGGTTCTCTGTAAATGTCTCTGTAATATAAGAGTTATAATCCTGATCTCCGCCCCATCCTTCAAAGCCATACAGACGATATCCGCCAAGCAGCGGGTTGTCGGCTGTTCCGCCATACTTCGGATAGTTCAGGATCTGCGTATCTCTCTGGTCATTACGGAGGAACCGGATGATCTCACTATTCCATCCTTTCAGGCTTGCTCCGCCATAAGCGGCATCAGTTGCCCAGTGTGACCAGGTAGAATCATATTCTCCCTCGTAACCAAACTCTGTGGAGAATCTCCATCCGAGTGAGTTGATCTCTTTTGCGATCTGTCTTGTCTCCCATGCATTCTGATACCATACATCCAGATAAATGAAGTCCATATTATCTGTTCTCTTTGCTGCATCTGCTGCAATCTCACTCATAGAGGCATTCAGGGTTCCCTGAGAATCCTTGACATATTCGCCTTTATCCCAGTTTCCACTGTAGAAGCTTGTACCGTTGATACGGTCATAAAGCTGTACTAATCTCTTATAACGGGCCTGACTTCCCAGATCCCATAATTTATTGATCGTAAAGGACTGATCCAGCCATCCCCAACCATTTGTGATCGGACTTGTCAGCATTGTCTCATTGAAAGATTTTGCCTCTGGATAAGCCTCCTGTGCATTGATATGAATACCAACTTCTGTATTATACTGATGTGCGATCTTGATCAGGTTCTGGAAATCAGTGATTCCACCTTCACGCTCGGATACATCTGCATACTCGGAGTTGGCTGAGTCATGACCTTCATTTCCATATCCTTTGAGCATAACTGCCTGTGGCAGTCCATCAGTTGCAAGATATACTTTCTTGATATTATCTGCTGTCTCAAGGTACGGATTGGTTGCCATACCGGCAAAGTTCATAACAATACGGTAGTTTACAAGGTCTTTGATATCCTCTGCACCCTGTGCAATGTTCATGATATCTCTGAATGCAAGAGCTCCGTCATTCCAGTCAATATCTCCATCTCCATTTGCATCTCCTGCAATGCATACCTTTGCACACGGAAGATCACTGGTCGGATAACTGTAGCTTGCAGCCTGTCCATTTTTATCTCCACGTTCGTAATACCATACGGAACTTGTAAGACTCATGGAATCTGCACCACTGTTCATCGTGACTCTCTTGTCATCTTCGATTTCTGAATTACTCCATACACCACCGCTTAAGCTTCCATTTGACAGGAATCCATACATATAAGTTCCTGTTGTAGATGGATTGAATCCATCATCCCATGTAATATGGGAATCTCCGCTCTGGGTAGTCGTTGTAGACGGTGATACACCATCAAATGCCGCATCCTCTTCTGACATATCTGTAGAAAGAAGATTCAGCTGCGGGATCTCGATCGTAGCAATATCTGCACATCCGTCTTTCTTTTTGATGGATGTTACTTCCCAGGTCAGATCATTGTCATCCACACTGATCTTCACTTTCATAGTCAGGTCGATATTTGCTGAAGTATTCACAAGATCCATTGTATAAGTTCTGGAAGAATCATCTCCCTCGGCTGATACATTGGTCGGAGTGATCGCAGTCTTGTTGATGCTGACAGAGTTGATCTCTTCCTCCTGTCCACGGAAGAACGGAGTACCATCAACTTTCTTTGTCGCATAACGTACAACTACCGGAAATTCTTTTCCAACATATACATCCATATAATCAGAACTGAGCTTTGCATACTGGCTTAAATCCAGTTCTGCCTTTGGTGATAAGGTAACATTGAATACATTCTGTGCTGCATCTTCACTTACAGTAACCTCTTCTGTATGTGCCTGATAGCCTGTACGGCTTGCCGCAAGATTATATGTTCCTGTCTCGATGGCATCGAAACTGTAGTTTCCTGCATCATCTGTCTTTGCAGTATTGGAACCCAGCTTCACTGTTGCACCCTTGAGTGCTGTTCCATCTTCAGCCGTAACCTTACCGGAAACTGCTGCAACTGCTGTCGTATAAGTTTCTGTTACCTGACCGGATCTTGTAGCTGCCCATCCCCAGGTATCATCCATACAATCTGTCGTTCCGATCTTGAAGTCAGAAAATTCTACTTTTGTAGCTCCGTTCGTCTTCACTCCCGGATGTCCTTCTCCATTGATCGAATCAGAGATCGGCGTCAGTGCCTGTACAGACTGGGTCACTTTCTTGCCATCTACGATTACTGTCAGGTTCTCTCTGGAAACTGTGATGGAAATATCCATTGTCTCATTCAGCACCGGATCAGGAAGACCTGAAAGCTTTGGATAAGACTCTGTTCCATTCACTTTGTACTGGAAGTACCATTTACTTGTTGGATCATAACCGACATACAGCCAGTTATTATCATCCTTATAAGTATAGAAGATTCCCCAGTTCGTACTTGTCACCGGACGGAACTTCAAGGAAACGGTTCCTCCTACCGGTGTCGTTTTTGTCTGGTCAAGAAGAAGTGCCGGGGCAACAACACTGGCATTTCCATAGTTATGTCCATTTCCGTTGCTGCTTCCACCCTGAACGGTGATCCATTTTCTTCCTCTTGCAGTCTCCTGCGTTCCGTCATCTGTTACGGCTGCCGGATCCCAGGATCCCTTCTTGTCATTGTAGACTGTCCATCCACTGTAATCTGAATATGTAGTATCTCCGACTGCCACATCAGAAAAATAAAGATCTGTATAAGAGCTGTTTGTAGCTCCTCCAAATCCAACCTTACCTGCTACATCTTTCAATGCAACAAAGCTGGCATTTGTCACTGAAGCTGTTCCGCTTGTTCCAGCGGTAGTATTTCTTACAGTAACATTCACTGCACTGTCTGTATAGCTGACAGACACCGTAAACATATCGTTCTGGTTAATTGCCGGAAGTCCTGCAACGCTTCCATAAGATGAAGTACCATTATTATTGTACTCATAAATCCAGTCTGTTGCTGAACCGGCACCATCATAACCGATATATGCCCAGTTACTGTCGTCCTTGTATTTCAGGACAACCCTTGCACGCGTATCTGACTGTGCACTGCCAAGTTTTAAGGTGCTGCTGAAGTCTTCATTGGTAAATGTTGCATCCGGAGATAACGCAAATGCTTCAGGCGTGGCACTGCCAAAATGACCATTACCATTCTCTGCACCTGACACGATATGTGCCATTGTCTTGCTTGCTGCAAATACATCGATCGACGGAAGATACGGCAGTGCCGTTGTTAAAACCATCGCCAATGCAAGAAATCCTGCTGCAAGCTTTCTGCTAAGCTTTTTCATAATCCCATCCTTTCTTTTACGACCGAAAGCCTTACGGTCTTATTCTATTTTATTATATAATTTATACGGGAAATAAGCAATCTCTACACGCAAAAAAGAGGAGAAGTTTAAAACTTCTCCTCTTTTTTCCTCAAACCCTCATTTGTAATGGACTGATTATCTTCTGCGTCTTCTGATTGAAATTGTACCAACAACTGCTGTACCTGCCAGCATTGCTGCAATCATCGGAAGAAGCATATTGGCTGTATCTCCGGTCTTTGCTGCTGCATTTGCTTTATTTCCAGCCGCTGTACCGTTATTACTATTATTACCCTGGTTCTTGTTATCTGTTACTCCAGACTGTCCAGGATCTTTCTTTCCGTCATCTGTTCCATTATTATTACCGTTTCCGTTGTTGTCATTTCCGTTATCATTGCCATTATCCGGGGTATCCGGCTTGTCTGGCTGATCCGGATCTGTCGGGTCTACTTTCTTCGGATTTACAGTAATATCATAGATCAGGCTTGCACCTTTATAAGTTACAGTTACCGTTTTGTCTGTGGCAGCAAGTTTTGTATCCAATGCAGGGCTGAATGTAAATTCATCTGCATTTGCTTCACTGTATGCCACTGCCTCGGTTGAATCATCATCGTAAACTACGTTGATCACCAGACCGGTTACATCCAGTGTCTCGCCTTCTGTATAAATGACTTTCTCCGGCTTTGTATTCCAGGTAATTCCTGTCATGACTTTTGCTTTCTGTGTAATCGTAAATTCATGCTCCAGAGTTCCTGTATATCCGTCGATTCCTTTAATTACAAGTTTTGCAGTTCCAAAGTCTGTATTGTTCTCGTAAGAGATCACATAATCAACTCCATAGCGAAGCGTTGTATCTCCTGCTTTTACTACAATATCAGAAAGATCGAACATTACCGGATTTTCTGCATCCGCTTTCGCAACTTCGATTGAATCCGGAGCTGTTACTGTTACTCCATTTGCTGCATCTGCAATATCTGTCTTACTCTCTGCCATACGGAGACGGATCTCAGCAGCACTCATGTATTTATCTACATTCGCTGCACTTGAACCGTAAGTATGAACGCCTGTCAGTCTTACATATTTTGCAACAACCGGTTCTGTAAACTCTGCCAGTTTCCAGTCCTGACTGTCTTCCCAGTTTCCGGTTGAAACAGTTGTCCATGTTGAACCATCTGTGCTTACTTCTACTCTGTACTCGTTTACACGACCATTGTTCTGTCCGTCTGCTGTTCCCTGTCTTGGCAGATAACGAAGTGCATCCAGTACCGTTTCTTCTTCCAGTTCATATGTAAACCATAACTGATCGCTTGTCGCTGCCGGTGCACTCCATCTTGTATGCCATAACGTAGACTCATCTCCGTCTTTTGCATTCGATGCAGGGCCTTCAACTCCTGTTGTAGACTGCTCACTTCCTGCGGATGCTGTTAATTTTGATACCGGATAATCTCTGCTGTCGCTGTCCGGTGTTGTCTGCTCTGCTTCATTCAGTCTTACTTCATAAGTATTTCTTGTCTGATGATCTTCTGACTCAACGATGATGCGGATCACATCATTGTAAGCCGGAAGGACTGTTACAGATGCGTTATCTTTTGCTGTTGCTTCAATCTCTGCAAGAATTGCAGGAGTTGTATATACTTTGCTGTCCAGTGCTGTCTGCGGTACTTCTTTTCCATTGACTGTCAGTGTCTGCAGCTCGGCTGTCGTATTGGTTGTACGACTTCCTGTTGCTACTTTCAGTTCAATTTCTGTGATACCTGTGCATGCCTTTGCAGTTGTTCCTGTTGCCTGAGTACTGTTGGTCAGGTGGAACTTCACAAAGGTTGCTCCTACCGGTGCAAAATCATAAGTATATGGTTTTACATTTCCTGACTCTGTTCCGATTGTCTCGGTTGTATCCAGTTTTGTCCAGCTTGTTCCGTCCGCTGACACATAAATTTCAGTTGCTCCGGCATCCGGATATCTCATGCTCCAGCTATCTCTCGCAAAATGAGTTACGATCTGTCCAAGTCTCTGTTCTGTTGCATATTCAAAAATGAGATCCGCTGTTGTATTTCCATCCTGAGAATAATCGTAGTTACTCCATACGGTCGGATTTGCTCCGCCGGATGTATTGCTTGAAATCGTTGTACTTCCGTCCTTGATCGCATTCAGTGTATCTGACTGCTTATCTGCAGGTACGCTCTGAGTCAGGTTCAGTGCATCTGCTGAAACGCTGTCACCGATTTTGATCGTCTCTTCCTGTACTCTGACACTTGCTGTTACATCAATTTCTTTTCCAAGTACGTTTGCTGTTCCGTTGACTGTTACTGTTCCTGCTTTATCATAAGCACTTGCAGCTTTGTCTTCCCATGTTACCGGGAATGTTACGTCCATGATCGTTCCATCCTGAAGTACTGCAGGTCTGGAAGTCGGTAATACCGGTGCTACTCCTACTGCTGTATTCGTAGAATAATTCAGAAGTCCTCCGACCTCATCGATCATATTTACATTAACTGCTACAGAATATCCGCCTTCTACAGCACCCTTCACCTGGAAGCTTCCTGTTGCTGCGATCTGATCTTCTGTAATTGCATCCCATGTTACAGGGAGTTCTTCACTTGTTCCATCGGTATAACGTGTCACGATCTTCTCCGGAAGTTCCGGTGTACTTCCGACTTTTACATAGTAAGTGCGTGACATTTTAAAGCTGTCGATCTGCTTTTCTGTACTTCCATTGTCCACTGCGGTTGTCGTGATCTTGACACTTGCAGAATCCAGTCCGTCTGCTGATGCAGTTACAGTGATCGTTCCTGCTTCTTTTGTGGACTTCACGATGGCAAGCACTTTACCACTGAAGGCTTTTCTGTTATCTGCCTGATAAGAGTCATGATCCGGTGAACTTCCGTTATCCACGCCTACCAGTTCTCCATCTCCCTCTACAGTAAACTTCACACGGTTTTCTGCATCCGGAACGATATTTCCATTTGCATCTGTTACATCTACTGTAATATAGGAAAGTGATTCTCCGTCTGCTGCAATCTTCTTATTATCTGCTGAAGCTTTCAGCTTGGAAGCTCTTCCTGTTGTCGTTACACTTGACTGTCCGACTGTATCCGTGATCTTCTGACCGTTGCTGTCATATGCAACTGCAGAAACAGTTCCGTCTGCATACGGTACATTCCATGTCAGATACAGGTTCTTGTCTGTTGTTGAGTTTTTATCAGTGCCTTCATAGATCTGATAGGTATATCCCGCGTCTGTTGTCTTCTGCGTAAATATCTTCTTTCCAAGAGAAGTCTTTGTATCACTTCCTTTTGCCTGGAAGAACAGCTCAACAGATGCTGCATCGGAATATACAACAACCGGTACATTGCCGCTGCTGTCTTTACTTACAACGTTGTTGTTCCATGCCGGAAGAACATGTAATGTTGTCACATCATCATTCCACTGGCTCTGGTAGAAGTAGTAGCTGTCCTTTGCAAATCCCGCTGTATCAATGATTCCAAAGTAAGAGTTCTTCGGTGAAGGCCATGATCCAACAGCTCCACTTCCGATTCCGTTCCATGGAGTTGGCTCTCCAAGATAATCAAATCCGGTCCACACATATTCACCGGCTGCAAAATCTCTTGTCAGAACAGTGTACCATGCATTACTTGCTGTAGCTCCCCATCCCACTGCTGAGTTATCATAGGATGTCAGCTGCTTGTCGCTCGTCTGACTACCGCCTGTTGTACGGTAATAGATTCCACGGCTGTTAACCGCTGATGCAGTTTCTGAGCCATAGATAAACCAGTTGGAATTGCTGGAGTGATACTTGTCAAGTACACCTCCGTCTGCATAGTTAAATCCAACAGTTCCTCCCTTTGCTGCAAGAAGGTTTGCAAAAGTCTTGGAAATCTGCCAGTCTGCTTTCAGCTTATTATCACCGATCGTCATCGGTCTTGTATTATCTGCATCATAGGCCCAGTTAATGAGCTTTGTAGCGGTTGCTTCATATTCAGCATCTGTTCCGCCACTGATTCCTTCCATAACCTCATTTCCAAGAGACCACATGATCACTGACGGTGCGTTGTAGTCACGGCTGATCATGGATTCCAGATCAAACTGTGCCCAGGTTTCTCCATCCGTTGCTCCAAGGATTTCATTGTCTGAAGCTACGGTCTGGTTGAACCATACAGAATAATCATTGCTGTTACCATTCTTTGGTTTTATCCATGTATCAAATGCTTCCTCAACGACCAGGATTCCCTGTTCATTGCAGGCATCGATCAGATCCTGTGCTGCCGGGTTATGTGTTACACGGATGGAATTACATCCCATCTCTTTCAGGATCTTCACCTGACGGTCGATCGCACTGTCGTAAGCTGCTGCTCCGAGAGATCCCTGATCGTGATGCATACATACACCTTTCAGCTTCATATTCTCTCCATTCAGAGAGAATCCTGTATTACTGTCAAAATTGAAATAACGGAATCCATATTCTGTATCATAAGTATCCGTTACCTGTCCATCTACCAGTACTTCTGTACGAACTGTATACAGACTCGGATTCTCTACACTCCAGAGTTCCGGATTGGAAACCGGTACGGTAGCCTGGATCTCTGCTGTCGCACCTGCTGCAATACTCTGTGCATTGGTTGTTACTGTACCGATACTCTGATCTGCACTTCCGTCTTTTGGAAATACTGTATGTCTGACGGCTACACTCTTTGCAGCATCTGAATCATTTGCAACCGTTGCAGTCACATTGGTATTCACTGTACTGCCTTTTTCGGTTTCAAGATTCGGAGTTGTAACCTTTGTACCGTTCAGATCTACATGTACATCATCTGTGATCGTCAGATCTACATCTCTGTAGATACCGCTTCCTGAGTACCAGCGGCTGGATGGTGTATTATTTACCACCTTGACTGCGATCGTATTTTCCCCGTCATACTTTACATAATCTGTAATATCAAAGGAAAATGAAGTGTAACCATACGGATGAGTTCCAACTTCATGACCATTCACCCATACTGTCGCATTCATATATACGCCGTCAAAATCAATACGGACTCTCTTTCCCTGCGTATCAGAACTTAATGTAAAGTTCTTTCTGTACCAGCCTGTTCCTCCACCAAGATAGCCACTTTCTGCTTCCATGGATTTAGAGTATTCCTGGCTAATGCTGTAGTCATGCGGTAAGGAAACCTGTTCCCATTTGGAATCATCAAAGGTTGCTCCCTGTGCATTTCCTGCATCCCCAAAGTAGAATTTCCAGTTACTGTTGAAATTCTGGGAACGCTGTGCAGTAGAACTGTAATTGTTCACATATACCAGCTCAGGGTCTGAACTCATCTGAGTCTGGGATTCTGTTCTCACCGCCTGCTGTGCCAGTGCCGGAACTGAAACTCCTGCTGCAGTTACTGCAAGAACTGCAGCAAGTGCACCTGCTCCCACACGCGTACACCGCTTCTTCTTTTTCATGCCTGTTCCTCCTTTTTCGATTTTCCGTTCTCCACGTCGGCAGACAGTACAAATAGACGCACTGTCCCCTATTGCATATTGTACCAGAATTTTTCTTTTATTTCTTGTGTATATTCACCCGTTCTCCCCTTTCTTTTGTCTAATTCAGAACAAAAAGACAGATGTCCGGTCTTTCTCCTGACATCTGCCCCTGATCTCTTTTATTTTAGACTCCGCAAATATTTCCGGTTATCCTATATTCTACACGCCGAGAATCTTTTTAACGGTCTCTTTCATTTTATCTACATCACACTCTGTCGTATGACGGATCTCTGCATTTCTGATCTCTTCGATTGCATTCGGAATTGGGAATCCCGAAACCTTGTTCAGCTCATCAATCAACTGGAACTCATCCATCGCATCATAAGCCGGATCGATCGCAGTCATCACGCTGCGTGCAAACTTATACGGGCTTGCCGTAGAAGCAACCAGACACTTCTTCGTATCCTTACTCTCTTCCCGATACTTCTTGCATACATATGCTGCAACTGCTGTATGCGTATCCATCACATATCCGGTCTTTTTATAAGTATCATGGATCATCTCTGCGGTCTCTGCCTCCGTTGCATATCCGCCTCTGAAATCAGCCAGCCTTTCTTTCATCTCAGGGGTAATCTCATAGACACCTTTTTCCTTAAGTTCATTCATCAGCTCTGTATCCTTCTCTGCGTCCTGCCCTGCGATCGTATAAATCAGACGCTCCAGATTACTGGAAATCAGGATATCCATGGACGGAGAAGATGTCAGTACAAACTCCCGGTTCCTGTTGTACACACCGGTCTGGAAGAAATCAAATAAGACTTTGTTCTCATTGGAGGCACAGATCAACTTTGCGATCGGAACGCCCATCTGCTTCGCATAATATGCTGCAAGAATATTTCCAAAGTTTCCGGTCGGAACCGTAACATTGATCTCCTCGCCAGCCTGGATTTCTTCATTCTCAAGCAGCTTTGCATAGGCATACACATAATAAACCACCTGGGGAACAAGACGTCCGATATTGATCGAATTGGCTGAGGAGAACTGATACCCTTTTGCTGCAAGTTCTTTTTCCAGTTCTTTATCTTCAAAAAGAGCCTTCACTCCGCTCTGTGCATGATCAAAATTACCATGGATTGCGACAACAGAAGTATTCTCTCCCTTCTGCGTTACCATCTGCAGTTCCTGCACACGGCTGACGCCTCCCTTTGGATAAAAAACGATGATCTTCGTTCCCGGAACATCTGCAAATCCTGCAAGTGCCGCCTTTCCTGTATCTCCGGAGGTAGCAGTCAGGATCACGATATCATTCTTCACCTGGTTCTTTCTTGCGGAAGTGATCATCAGATGTGGCAGAATTGAAAGTGCCATATCCTTAAATGCGATCGTTGCTCCGTGGAACAGTTCCAGATGATAAGTATCTCCCACCTTCACAAGCGGAGCGATCACTTCTGTATCAAACTTGGAATCATAGGCACTGTTAATGCAGTGCTTCAGTTCTTCTTCCGTAAAATCGGTAAGGAATTTTTTCATAACCTCGTAAGCAGTCTCCTGATAAGACATACTCTTCAATTCGTCCATCGTAACATCCAGTTTCGGAACAGCTACCGGTACGAACAGACCACCATCATCTGCAAGTCCTTTTAAGATTGCCTCCGAAGCTGTTACTGTCTTGTCTGCATTTCTTGTACTTTTGTATAAAAGATTCATCGCTTTGCCCTCTTTTTCATATTTTAAAACTTTTTTCTGCTTCTTTTTCTGCAAGTATATCACAACTTTACCGTTTCCTCAAGAAAATTGCACCAACTCCGCAGATTCCCATCAGAACCGGATAATAAAGGTTCGGCAAGATATCAACCGGTGTCAGGCCTGTCAGCGTCGCTGCTGATAAAAGCTGTGCCCCATAAGGGATCATTCCCTGTCCAACTGAAGTGAACATATCCAGAAGGGATGCCGAACGTTTCGGATCTACTCCATATTCTTCACTGATCTCTCTGGCGATCGGTCCTGTCATCACGATTGCAACCGTATTATTTGCCGTACATATATCCACAAATAATGCCAGCAGTGCAATTCCAAGTTCCGCTCCTTTTTTCCCTCTGATCCTGCTTTTGATCAGATCCAGAATAAACTGAATACCACCGGCTTCTTTCACCAGTGACACGATACAGGCAACCAGGATTGAGATCACAGTGATATCGTACATCGAAGTCACTCCGTCCCCGACCACTTTAAACATCTCTGTCACTGCAATATTTCCTGCTGCCACCCCGACGATCAGAGAAATAACAATTCCGCTGATCAGCACAAGAAAGACATTGATTCCCGCCAAAGCTCCCGCCAGTACGATCAGATAAGGAAAAACTTCCCACAGGTTATACTTCAGGTCTCCCTCCAGAGAATAACTGACATTTCTTGTCATGATCCAGAAGATCAGGATACTGAGGACTGCTGCCGGAAGTACCAGCAGAAAATTGGCTTTAAATTTGTCCTTCATATCGCATCCCTGTGTCTTGACTGCTGCGATCGTTGTATCGGAAATCATGGATAGATTATCCCCGAACATTGCTCCGCATACAACAGAAGCAATACAGACAGACAGTTCAAATCCTGTCTTTTCGCTGATTCCCACTGCGATCGGTGCAAGTGCGGCGATCGTTCCCATGGATGTTCCCATAGAAACTGAAATAAAACAGCCGATCACGAAAAGTCCTGCCACCGCAAAGTGGGTCGGTATCAGAGAAAGTCCCAGGTTCACTGTGCTTTCCACTCCTCCTGCTGCTGTTACCGCACCGGAAAATCCACCCGCACAGAGAAAGATCAGACTCATCGTGATAATATTTTCCTCACCGACTCCTTTTGCGATCACTTTGATCTTATCTGCAAACTTCTGTTGTCTGTTCTGCATAAAAGCCACAAATAAAGCAATCAGAAATGCAACCACAGCCGGCATGGCATAAAAGTCTCCAAAAGCAATCCCTGCTCCGAGAAAGATCAGCAGAAAAACTCCGATTGGCAAAAGTGCCGCCGCATTTCCTTTTGTCACTGTATCATTCATATCGTTTCCTTTCTTAAACTTAAAATGAGGATGCGACGATTTTACTCCCGCATCCTCTGTCTGCATCTTCTGCTTTTATTTATTTTTCTTATGATTGGTATAATTTACCAGTCCACCTGCTGCGATCAGCTTCTGCATAAACTCCGGGAACGCCTGTCCCTGATATTCTGTGCCTTTCGTGCGGTCATAGATCTTACCACTGTCGAAATCTACCTCGACTTCATCTCCGGCTTCGATCTCTTTTGCAGCCTCCGGGCATTCAATGATCGGAAGTCCGATATTGATCGCGTTTCTGTAGAAGATCCTTGCAAATGTCTCTGCAATGATACAGCTTACTCCTGCCGTCTTCAGGCAAAGTGGAGCATGCTCTCTGGATGAACCACATCCAAAGTTCTTATTGGCAACGATCAGATCTCCTTTTTTCACATTTTTTACGAAATCCGGGTCAATATCCACCATCGCATGACTTGCAAGCTCCTGTGCATCAAAAGAGTTCAGATATCTTGCCGGAATGATTACGTCCGTATCCACATTATCTCCATATTTAAATACATGTCCTAAAGCTTTTTCCATTACTTTTCACCCACTTTCTCCGGATTTGCAATGCATCCTGCGATTGCACTTGCCGCTGCCACTTCCGGTGATGCAAGATAGATCAGGGAATCCACATGTCCCATACGACCTACAAAGTTACGGTTTGTTGTAGAAACACATTTTTCTCCTGCTGCCATAACACCCATATGGCCACCCATGCAGGGACCACAACTTGGTGTATTCACTGCACAGCCTGCATCTACAAAGATATCAAGAAGTCCTTCTTTGATACACTCTTTATAGATCTTCTGCGTTGCCGGAATAACCATAACACGTACATCCGGGTGAACAGTATGACCTTTCAGGATCGCTGCTGCCTTTCTTAAATCTTCCATTCTTCCGTTCGTGCAGGAACCGATCACAACCTGATCAATCTTAATTGGTTCCATTGCCTCAACTTCATCAATTGTCTTTGCATTTCCCGGAAGATGTGGGAAAGCAACTGTCGGGCGTACTTTAGAAAGATCTATTTCGATCACTTCATCATAAACCGCATCCTCATCAGCCTCATAAACTGTATATTCTTTCTTGCAATGCTCTGCAAGATAAGCTTTTGTCTTTTCGTCAACCGGGAAGATTCCGTTCTTTGCACCAGCCTCGATCGCCATATTTGCCATCGTAAAACGGTCATCCATCGAAAGACAGGCAATTCCGTCTCCAGTAAATTCCATTGATTTGTAAAGAGCTCCATCCACTCCGATCTGACCGATGATATGGATAATAATGTCTTTACCGCTGACATATTTAGACGGCTTTCCTGTCAGGACAAACTTGATCGCACTCGGAACTTTAAACCAGATCTCACCGGTTGCCATTCCTGTTGCCACGTCGGTTGTTCCCATACCTGTTGAAAATGCTCCCAAAGCTCCGTATGTACAGGTATGTGAATCTGCACCGATAATACATTCACCTGCTGTCACTACACCTGCCTCTGGGAGAATCGCATGTTCTACACCGGATTTTCCCTGTTCAAAATACCATTTCAGTCCCTGTGCCTTTGAGAACTCCCGGATTGCCTTGGAGTTCTCTGCTGATTTGATATCTTTGTTCGGAGTAAAATGATCCGGTACAAACACTACTTTATCCTTATCAAATACAGTATCTGACATCTGCTTTAAGATTGGCAGAGCCATCGGTCCTGTAATATCATTTGCCATAACAATATCGAGTTTCGCCTCGATGAGCTGCCCTGCCTCTACGGAATCCAGTCCGGCATGGGCTGCTAAAATTTTCTGCGTCATTGTCATTCCCATTTTGACATACCTCCTTTTTAAAACGAGATGAAATCGTATTCAATGAAATGGGATCTTATTTCTTCTCGATATATCCCTTTGCTGTCAGAGCCTCTGCACAGAGAACTGCTCCACCGGCTGCTCCTCTGACTGTATTATGGGAAAGTCCGATAAATTTATAATCGAACATAGAATCTTCTCTCAGACGTCCGATTGAAACCCCCATACCATTCTCATAATTCACATCCTCTGCTACCTGTGGACGGTTGTCCTCTTCCAGATACTGGATAAACTGCTTCGGAGCACTCGGAAGTTCTGCTTCCTGCGGGAATCCCTTGAATGTCACAAGTTTCTCGATCAGTTGTTCTTTTGTAGGCTTCTTCTCAAAGTTGATGAATACGGCTGCTGTATGTCCATTGAGAACCGGTACACGTACGCACTGGCATGTAATCTTTGGAAGTTCTGCTTTCACGATCTGTCCGTTTTCTACTTTGCCGAGTACTCGAAGCGGCTCCTGCTCGCTCTTTTCCTCTTCTCCACCGATATAAGGAATGATATTTCCTACCATCTCCGGCCAGTCTTTGAACGTCTTACCTGCTCCTGAGATTGCCTGATAGGTTGTAACAACCAGCTCTTTTGGTCCAAACTCTTTCCATGCAGCAAGGCACGGTGCATAGCTCTGGATGGAGCAGTTCGGCTTTACTGCGATGAATCCACGAGTTGTTCCAAGACGCTTTTTCTGATCTTTGATCACTTCAAAATGCTCTGCATTGATCTCCGGTACTACCATCGGTACATCCGGTGTCCAACGGTGTGCACTGTTGTTGGATACAACCGGTGTCTCCGTCTTTGCATAAGCCTCTTCAATCGCTTTGATCTCTTCTTTTGACATATCTACAGCACTGAATACGAAATCAACAGTAGATGCTACATGCTCTACATCATTTACATTCAGTACAACCAGTTTCTTTACAGCCTCCGGCATCGGAGTATCCATTTTCCAGCGGTCTCCTACTGCTTCTTCATACGTCTTTCCTGCGGAACGCGGACTTGCTGCTACCGTAACCACTTCAAACCATGGGTGGTTCTCAAGCAGAGAGATAAATCTCTGTCCTACCATTCCTGTCGCTCCAAGGATACCAACTTTTAACTTCTGTTCCATTTTCTTTCTTCCTTTCCTGTATCTTACTATTTCAATTATAGTTCTGATTTATAAATATAAATATTCTTCTTCCAGGGCAATCACCTTTTCCATTGCCGCTTTTCCCGGTGCACCGATCGTATTTCTCATCTCTACACAGGTCTTCATGCTGATCGCATCATAAATATCTTCTTCAAACACCGGTGAGATGGCTTTGAATTCTTCCATTGTCATATCATCCAGTGCTTTCTTATGCTCAATGCAGTACAGTACGAGTTGTCCAACGATTCCATGTGCATCACGGAACGGAACTCCATGATTCACCAGATAATCTGCTGCATCTGTCGCATTGGTAAATCCATGCTTCGCACTCTCTTCCATGCGTGCATTGTTAAACTTCATTGTCTTAAGCATTCCTGTAAAGAGCGCCAGACATCCTTTTGTTGTATCAATTGCGTCGAATACAAGTTCTTTATCTTCCTGCATGTCTTTATTATAAGCAAGCGGAATTCCCTTCATTGTTGTCAGAAGAGAGGTCAATGCTCCGTAAACTCTTCCTGTCTTACCACGGACAAGCTCTGCAATATCCGGGTTCTTCTTCTGTGGCATGATACTGCTTCCTGTACTGTAAGCGTCATCAATATCCACAAACTGATATTCGTTGGAATTCCAGATAATCACTTCCTCCGAGAATCTGCTCAGATGCATCATCACAGTTGACATCGCTGACAAAAGCTCGATCAGATAATCTCTGTCAGATACAGAATCCATACTGTTCAGTGTCGGTCCTGCAAAATCCAGAAGCTCTGCCGTGTACTCTCTGTCAAGCGGATAAGTTGTTCCGGCAAGTGCTCCGGCTCCCAGCGGACAGTAATTCATTCTCTTATAAATGTCTTTCATTCTGGATCTGTCACGCTTGAACATCTCGAAATAAGCTCCCATATGATGTGCAAGAGTGATCGGCTGTGCTTTCTGAAGATGTGTAAATCCCGGCATGTAAGTTTCGACATTCTCTTTCATCAGTTTCAGAAGAACTTCCAGAATCTCTTTCAAGAGTCCGTCAAGCTCAATAATCTCATCTCTTGTATAAAGTCTCATATCCAGTGCAACCTGGTCGTTTCTGCTTCTTCCTGTATGCAGCTTCTTTCCTGCATCCCCGATCCGGTCGATCAGGTTTGCCTCAACAAAGCTGTGAATATCTTCATATTTATCTGTAATCTCAAGTGTTCCGTTTTCCACATCCTCACGGATTCCGTTCAGTCCGTCAATGATCTGCTTCTTCTCATCCTCAGTCAGAATTCCCTGCTTTGCAAGCATTGTCACATGTGCAATACTTCCTCGGATATCCTGCTCATAGAATCTCTTGTCGAAAGAGATGGATGCGTTAAAATTATAAACCAGCTGATCTGTCTCTTTTGTAAAACGACCGCCCCATAACTGTGCCATCTGTCTTTCCCCTTTTCTATTATATCGTATTTGCCCATTAGTTTATCACACTAAAGTGTCAAATGTCTACTATAAACTTGCAAAATATACCTGATTTCGACGAATTCTGTAGATTTTTTCTTATTTTCTGCTATTTTGATTGCTTCTTCCGTCATTTCACACACATTTTTCTGCCTGACGCGCTTTATAGGAGAACTCACATCCACAATAATCCTGACGGTAAAGACCATAGATTCCAGACAGTTCAATGGATCTCTTATATCCGTTCTTCTTCTTGAAATCAGAAAGCAGATACTGTACACCATATTCTTCACCGACACGTTGTCCGATTTCATTCAACTTCTGCGCATTCTTCATCGGACTTATACTAAGTGTTGTTGTAAAATAGTCGAATCCTCCGGCCACTGCAATTTCTGCGGATTCCTTCAGACGAAGTTCATAGCATCCCATGCATCTGGAACCGCCCTCTTTCACTTCTTCCAGTCCTTTTGCCATCTCATAGAACCGGTCGCGGTCATATTTACCGGCTAAAAATGATACCGGATACCGGAAATGCATCTCTTCAATCAATTTCTGTTGTTCCAGGATGCGCTTTGTGTATTCACTTTCCGGATAAATATTGGGATTATAATAGAAGACAGTGATTTTAAAATACTGTGATAAATACTCTAATACATAACTACTGCACGGTGCGCAGCAACTATGTAGTAAAAGAGTTGGTACTTTTTCTTCCTTTTCCAGTCTTGTCAGAAGCTTCTCTAGTTCTTTCTGATAGTTTATTTTCTGTAAGTTCATTTTCATCATTCTCCTGTATCTTTGTTCCAGATCAATCATTCCTTTTTTCTAAAACGCCTGACATGTTCATTGATTCACTCTCAGGATTATTTTTACATATCATAACATTAACTACTACTGAAATGGAGTCTTCAATGAATTCTCTTCTGGAACTTCATAACATATATTATTCTTATCACACATTGGACGCAGAAACAAGGGCTTTATCTGATCTTTCCTTTTCCGTGCAACCTGGAACCTTCACAGCAGTTGTCGGTCCTTCCGGATGCGGCAAATCTACACTTCTCTCCCTGATCTGTGGATTGATGAAGCCAGATGCAGGAGAAATCCTGTTAAATGGTATCCCTCTCAAGGAAAATTCCCCCCTGATTGGCTATATGCTCCAACACGATCATTTACTGGACTGGCGCAGTATTTACCGGAATGTCACACTCGGTCCGGAAATCTGCGGCACACTGAATACTGCAACCAAAAAACGTGCGTATGAGCTTCTCGAACAATATGGTTTAAGACAATTTGCTTCTGCACGTCCCTCCCAGCTTTCCGGAGGAATGCGCCAGCGTGCCGCCCTGATTCGGACTCTGCTGCCTGATCCGCAACTCTTACTGCTTGATGAGCCCTTTTCCGCTCTGGATTATCAGACCAGGCTGACCGTCAGCGACGACATCGGCCAGATTATCCGACAGAGTGGAAAGACCGCACTTCTTGTCACTCATGATCTATCGGAAGCAATCAGCCTTTCCGACCGGGTCATTGTCCTCACCAACCGTCCTGCCAAAGTCCGTTGCGAAATTCCGATTTTCTTTAAATTAGAACAAGACACACCTTTAAATCGGCGGAATGCACCTGAATTCAAACACTACTTTAATCAAATCTGGAAGGAGCTAAACCATGACAACTGAGCATCTTCGTTTTCTCAAAAAATTCCGCAGACGCCGACGGATGGTCGTCTTTCTGCGGATTCTGATTCTTTTCTTATTCCTGTTACAATGGGAAATCTGTGCCGATACCGGAGTTGTTGATTCCTTTATCTTCAGCAGCCCTTCCCGTATCATAACCTGTTTTCTGAAAATGACAGAGGATGGTTCTGTCTTTCACCATATTGGAATTACCCTGTATGAGACACTTGTCAGCTTTCTTCTGGTCACGCTTACCAGCATTCTGATTGCAATCCTCCTCTGGTGTTTCCATGGACTCTCCGAAATTCTTGACCCTTACATGGTTGTCCTGAATAGCCTGCCAAAATCTGCCCTGGCGCCCTTACTTATTGTCTGGCTGGGTGCCAATACCACAACCATTGTTGTTGCCGGAATGTCCGTTGCAATTTTCGGAAGTATCCTGAACCTCTACACCAGTTTTTCTACGATCGACCAGGAAAAAATTCGTCTGATCTACACACTACATGGAAAACGCAGGCATGCGCTGACCAAGGTGGTTCTTCCTGGTTCCATTCCGGCAATCATCAGTAATATGAAAGTCAATATTGGACTTTGTCTTGTCGGAGTTATCATCGGTGAATTTCTAGCCGCAAGAAGCGGACTTGGATACCTGATCATCTATTCCAGCCAGGTATTTAAACTTGACTGGCTTCTGATGAGTATCTGCATTCTATGTATCATTGCAGTGCTGTTGTATGCGATAATCAGTCTGATAGAAAAGTGGTATCTGAAAAAGACGGGGTGACAGTATTGATCTGTCATCCCGTCTTTTTCATTATTCAAAACTTCCTGTCGGTTCGGTAACACCAATCAGCAAATGCTGTATCACTGTACTTCTTTTATTATCTTCCGAATCACCTTGACATCTTCTTCTAATTCATCCGCAATCTGCTCAAGTGATTTTTGTTTCTGCAGCTTTCTCTTTACTTTTTCCTTTAACAGATCATCCCTTCCCTGCTGGATTCCTCGCCTCATTCCATCTCTTACGCCATCGTCATACATTTCTTGAATTGCTTCACACATATTGATTATCTCCTCCTCATTCTCGGTCTCACCTGGTATCTGTTTCATATTTAAAAATGCCTTCATCGCCTGACTTGTCTCATGGTCAACCTTTTGAAAGAATTTCTTATTTTCATTAACATAGTTTCTTAATCCATCCTTATCTTTTCTATATTTTAGCATAGTTAGTATCACTTGTAAATCCTCAGGCAATATTACATTCTCTCCACCATAAATCACACCATTAAATAAATTTGCGAATCGATTTTTTTCACTTAGCCAGATATTGACATTAACATCTGCTTTTCCCATAGACAGTTCCTCCCTGGTTTTTATTCTTTTGTTTTTAAATCATCAAAAATGGAATCTCATGCTGATATAGCCTTGAAAATGAGATATTGTTATCTCTTCGATAACATGTTCAGACAAATGAAATATAGAAATATATGTCTGAGATTTTGATGTGGATTAACTATAGCAAAATAAACTGCTGCTGTCAATGATAAAAATCGACCTGGATCCATAGGAATCAAAACAACAATTCAAAAATCCAGGCCATTCCCTACTTATTTATTTTTTAGAAACATTCTCCCTGAAAATGCTATGTGTGCTCTCTCATAAAACTCACACTCAGCCGGGCAGATTGGGCGATACAATGGATCAGCTACTACGATCTGAGCGTTTTTCAGGGCGTTTTCCATCTCTTCTTCACCGCATATCTTCAGATCATGTTCTCCCAGCAATCCTTCTGCATTCTCTAAGGGACAGAGTATCCTTGTTTTATAATGGTATCTTCTTTCGATAATTGCAGCAAGAGATCCAATTGTAACCGGTTCTCCGATCAACGTAATTATTTTTTCAGAGTTACCAGTTTCCTGTAAATTCTCTCTTCTCCGATCTTCTATAGCAGGAATCTGGATGCGTTTTTCCAAAGCTTCACTGATTCTCTCTGCATATTCTTTATAAGGTGTTCCAATCACATAAGGCATTCCATATTTTTCTTTCAGCATCTTCGCTGCCATAAGCCCGACAGAGGATATCACAAGATTCATCTCCGCTTTTCCTGCCTGTGCCAGATCTTCCAAAGAATCTCCCATCGCCCATGTAGAAATCACCTTCCACCCATACTGCTCAAGATTCTTTTTTAGTTCTTCTACTTTTGAAATTGGGCCAAAATCGAGAGGTGTTGCTCCAAGCAGATTTACTGTACGTTCTGAACCATTTCTGTCTTCCATTTGCTCCGGAACAAATCTTCTCGCAATTTCCTCCAGTGCCTTTCCTGCACCATACACATAATCATGCATTCCATTCGTTGGCACTGCGAAGGCCGGAATCCCCGTCTCTGTCTCAAGCACTTTCGCCAAAGCCGGAAAATCTGTTCCATTCATAAATGGAATCGGTGAACTTACAAGAGCAATAAATTTCGGATGTAATTCACCTGCCGCCTCTTTGACATCAGATAAGAATTTTTCATCATTCCCCATCACTGCATCAATCTCTGTTAATCCGGAAATAAAGATCAGACTGTCCTGATTGTACCACCTGATTTCATCATGCGTGTTATAAGTGGAATTACAACCGGAAGGATCATGTATAACAACCATCCCACCTAATTCATATAGTGCAGAACAGACTCCGGATACATCTGAGGTATAAATCGGTATAATTCGATATGCCTGTCTCATATACAGCTTGTACACCCCCATCCTTTTTTTACAATAAGCGTTTTCGGATCTTTTTCTTCTAAAAATGCTTCTTCCATTAGTTCGGCAGTCCTGCGGATTCCGTCAAACCCCTGTAATCCTGCTCCCTGAACAAGATTTACAAAATATCGGCTTCCTGTAAACCATGCTGCCTTCTGGCCGATTGCCAGAATCTTATCCGTTGCATGCTCCTCATGTAGCAGACGCATTTTCGCATGGACTGTTGAACGAAGTTCCAACTCCGGTTTCTTCTCTTTCAGCCACGCAAAAGCTTCTTTTTCTTCTGGACTTATACTGTCCAGATACACCGTCTCTACGTTAAACCCATGTGTCAGTAACAGTTTTGCCAATCCAAGCGGACGCGGATGGAATGTATAGTCGATTGCAATCGGTGTGTTTCCGATCACTTGCCTTGTGTGTTCTAATACCGCCTCACAGAGTGAAATTTTCTTTTCTATCCATGGTAACAGTTCCTGATTGTCTTCAGGTTTTAAAGTATTCCACAAAATCTCTTCTTCCTTCTTGATCTCTTCATAATCAAAACTCAGTGGGAGATAAAGAAATGTTCTGTCCAGTCGTTTTGCCAAAAGTTCTATCCCATATTTTCCAGATGGATAACAACAGAGAAATGTTCCTGCATTTCCCAATTCTTTATACTCTTCCCATGTTCTGCAGCTCTGCAATTCCCTAACTGTATAACCTGCTTTTGATAACAATTCTTTCAGATCACTACTTTGATCTAAAGCAAAGTCACTTCCCAAAATAGAAATCTGTTTTGTATCCATTTTATCAGGTTCTGAATCCAATGACTCATACATTGCTTTTCTGAGTTTCTGATCCGGTGTTGGTCCGTGTTTCTGCATGATTGGATCCATATAGCATCTCAGAAATGTGATTTCCGGGAATTGTTCTTCCAATTCTCTGTAAATTCTTTCCAGATCACATCCGATAAAATGATGAATACAGACTGTAAACAAAAGAACCGCCTTCGGCATTTTCTTTAATTTTCTTATAAGATCTGCCGTCCCTTCGATTGTCAGATCTTCCAGGTCTCCATTCAACAGATTCTGTTCTTCCACGATCACAAAGGAAAATCTGTCTTCTGCATGCATCTCTGCTGCAGTAAGCACAACGCCCCGCATACAGTTGTCCGCACAGACATAAATCTGATGTGCTTCCGGAATCAGCATTCCAGTATGAACGATATTCCAACAGCCATGTGCCGGTGAATTAAATTCCAGCCCTTGTGGGAACGGAATTGGATAGGATGCATCTTTTATGCTGACAACCGCATCTTTCTCACTGATCGGCCAGGCTGATTCCCCAACTTTTCTAAGCATTTGACACCTCTTGTTTTTCTCTCACTTTCATCAGGATTGCTTTGGCAAGTATACGATATTCTTCTGCCATTTCACTTTCCGGAAATGCTTCAAGAACGGTCTTTTTCTGTTCTTCTGCCTGCTGGACAAGATCACTTCTTGTCAAAGTTCCTACGATACTTGTATGAAAATCTTCCGCCAGTTCTTCTACTTTCTCCTCCTCACGCGGGACATTTCTTCGATTCAGGATCAGCCCTCCCAGTGTGGCATATCCGCGATTCTTAAAGTTTTCTACCGCCATAGCAATATTCGCACCTGCATGAATCGCCATATTTTCTCCAGATGTAACAATAAAGATCTTGTCTGCATACCCATTTCGCATCGGCATAGAAAATCCACCACAGACAACGTCTCCGAGCACATCATAAAGCACTACATCCGGCTGGTATTTCTCATATGCACCTGTCTCTTCGAGTTTTTCCAGTGCAGTTATGATTCCGCGTCCTGCACACCCAAGTCCCGGTGTCGGGCCGCCTGCTTCTACACAGATAATTTTTTTGTATCCAATTTTCACAATATCTTCCAGTTTCAGGTTCTGTTTCTTTTCCTGATACATCTGAAGTACGGTCGGAACCTCTTCCCCATGTCGGAGCAGAATCGTTGAATCTGCCTTTGGGTCACATCCAATCTGAAGAACGTTCAACCCCTGCTCTGCCAACGCTGCTGCCACATTGGAAACCGTTGTTGATTTTCCGATTCCACCTTTTCCGTATACTGCAATTTTAATCATTCTGTGCCTCCGCTTTTGTAATGATGTTTGAATAGGCAGTCTTTGCCGACACACCTTTTAATCTTCCAATCTTTCCAGAAAGACTGCTGATGATATCCTGTGGTGCATCAATTGCAATACTGATGATATTAATTCCCTTTTCCCTGTATGGAATCCCCATACGCCCGATAATATAATTTCCGGCTTCATGAAGAAGATCATTCAGTGTAACGATCGCTTCCGGATTTTCCACAATTATGGAGATTACTGCTACTCTTGTATCCATTTCGATTCCTTTCTCCGCATTTCGGAACTGGTTTAACAGATCCGTGGCAACAACTCTCCACCTGGCTGTGGGAGGAGGGACTGGGTTCCGATTTCTGTCATGCGTATTACTTTGCCTGGGTTTTCTTCTGTGATTGTTCCGATGATTGCTGCATTTTGAGAGTATGGACACTGCTGAAGTGTCTCTACGATCTTTTCTGCCTGTTCTGCCGGAGCAATGATCACCATTGTTCCTTCGCAGGCAAGATAAAGTGGTTCAAGACCAAGCATTCCACAGACTCCCTGAACTTCAGAAGCAACCGGAATTTTATCAGCATCAATCTGTACTCCAACCTGGCTCTGTCCTGCAATCTCGTATAATACAGTTCCGACACCGCCTCTTGTCGCATCACGGATCACATGAAGTTCATGTGTCGTGTCCATAACAGCCTCCACCGTCTTCCAAAGTGGGGCGCAATCGCTCTTCACATCTGCCTCGATTCCGAAATCTTCTCTCGCAAGAAGGATCGTGCATCCATGTCGGCCGATATCTCCGGTTACGATAACTGCATCTCCTGGCTTCGCAAGTTCTCCGCCAACCTGTACGCCATCTTCAATTTGTCCCATTCCGGTTGTTGTGATAAAGACTCCGTCTACCTGTCCTTTTCCGGCGACCTTGGTGTCTCCTGATACGATGCGAACACCTGCTTCTTTCGCTGTTTTAGCCATTGCCTCCGCAATCTGCTCCAGTTTCTCCATTGGGAATCCTTCTTCAATCACAAATGCACAAGTCAGATATAATGGTTTTGCCCCCATACAGGCCAGGTCATTTACTGTTCCGCAGATAGACAGTTTTCCAATATTTCCTCCCGGGAAAAATGCCGGAGATACGATAAATCCATCTGTTGACACTGCCATTTTCCCAACCGGCGGATTTAATACGGCTGCATCATCTGCTGTCAGATCCGGATTTGCAAAATGTGCTGCAAATACTTTGTCGATCAGTTCTGAAGTCTGTTTTCCGCCTGCTCCGTGTGCCATTGTAACTGTCTGGCTTTCTATTTTTTCGCTCATATTATTTCCTCTTTTTCCGTCACTGTTCACAGTAACCATTTCTATTTTCTTCTATACTCCGTACATGAGATAAGCGGAACACGCACCTTCATTCGAAACCATGCATGCTCCTACCGGATGCTGCGGTGTACAGACTTTTCCAAATACTTTGCAATCTGATGGCTTACATTTTCCCTGTAAAACATCTCCGCAACGACAAGCCGGATTTGCTCTTCCTTCCATTTCCGGAATCTGATATTTCACTCTTGCATCAAACATTTCCCACTCTTTACGAAGCTTCATTCCGGAATCTGGAATCACTCCAAGACCACGCCATTCACTGTCGCAGGATTCCATCAGTTCATCTACAAGACGCTGTGCCTCTTTGCTTCCTTCTGCTGTTACTACTCTTGGATAGCAGTTTACAAAAAATGATTTTCCTTCCTGGTAGCGTTTCAATGAAACAGCCAATGCTGTCAGCAGTTCTTTCGCAGTAAATCCTGCTACAACTCCACTGACTCCCTCCTTTGTCAGAGATTCACACAATGCCGTTCCGGTAATTGCATTTACATGTCCCGGATAAAGAAACACATCTGCACTTCCTTTTAATGCTTCATAAGCTCCCGGCATCGTCTTATTTGCCGTCAGGATAGAATAATTCTCTAGTTGTTCTTCTTTCGCTTTCTTTACTGATAAGCAAGAAGAAGGTGTTGTTGTCTCAAAACCAACGGACAGGAACACGACTTGTTCCTCCGGATGTAACCTCGCATATTTTTCTGCATCTGCCGGTGAATAAACAATCTGGATCTTTGCACCCTTTTCTCTCGCTCCCGCAAGACTCATCTTTGTTCCCGGTACACGGACAAGATCGCCAAAAGTACAGACTGTCACACCTGCTTGAAGTGCAAGCCACACTGCCTCATCAATAAACCCAACCGGTGTCACACAGACCGGACATCCCGGTCCTGAGATCAGTTCCACCTGCTTTGGAAGTAATTTGCGGATTCCAAGGCGAAAGATCTCATGTGTATGTGTTCCGCACACTTCCATAATGCGAACCGGTGGTCCATCATACTGCTCGATGATTTCCCTCGCTGTTTTTCTTTGTTTCTCATTTCTTTCAGATGTTTGATTTTTTGTTATATCCTGCATCATCATTTATTCTTTTCACCTCACTGTTCACTGCTCTATAGCAGTTCTTCCATAAGCTGATCGGTCTCTTCGTCATCTTCTTCTGTGATCTTTGCAATTGCGACTCCGGCGTGCACCATCACGTAATCGCCCGGCTCCAGATCTTCTAATAACTCTGAAGACACTTCCCTTTTCGCACCACCTGCATCTACCACTGCAGTTCCGTCACTGATGCGAACCACTTTAGCTGATAATCCTACACACATTTTCCTTATTCCTTTCTTTTTTAACTCTATAAAATCGGAGCTTCCTCTACACACTCATGATTCATTCCATAAAATGCCTGACCAAGCGCAATTCCTCCGTCATTCGGCGGAATCATCTGATGTGTCAGCACATGAAAACCATTTGCAATTAATCCGTCTTCCGTCAGACGAAGCAGTAATCCATTCTGAAATACACCGCCACTAAGCGCTGCTGTCTGACATCCGGTTTTCTCTTTAGCATGGATACATGCTGTGACAATCTGCTCTGCAAGTCCTTTATGAAATTCATAAGCTGCCTTTTCTATTAAGTCCTGATCAAATGTATCTTCTGCCACTGCATTTTCGCCAATATTGCTAACCACTTCGACTGCTGCCCTCACCAGTCGACTTGTCAGAAGAAGTTCTCTTCCGTCGTCTGCTGATTCAGTTAAACACTTCTGCCCGTCTAAGACATTTATTTTCTTCTCACCAGATCTTTTTTCATAAGCTTCTGCTGCGAATTCCAATGCCATGGAGGCTTCTCCTTCAAAAGAGGATTTCTTTCGAATTCCAAGTATCGCACTGATTCCATCAAATAATCTTCCTGCACTGGTTGACTCTACCGCATTGATCTTTCTCTCAAGCATCGCAAGCTGAACTTTCGCTTCTTTTTCCTCGCAAAGACCAAGTTTCTGAATGATCTGCATCGCCTCATCTTTTGATTCAGATATTTGCCAGATTAAAGAAACTGCGATACGCCATCCTTCTTTTGCTGATAGGTCGCCTCCAGCCTGTAAAAATGGTTCAATACTTCCGATTCTCCGGAATCCGTCAAGATCTGCCAAAAGTATTTCTCCGCCCCATATGGTTCCGTCCGTTCCATAGCCGGTTCCGTCAAAAGATACTCCGATCACCTGTTCCATCCAGTCATTCTCTGCCATACAGGATAAGATGTGTGCATAATGATGCTGCACTTTCAAAACAGGATGTCCCAGTTCTTCCGCAACCACCGTCGAATTATATTTGGGATGCATATCGCAGACGACAACGCTTGGTTCCACTTCTAACAATGTTTCCATCCGCTGTATTGTCTCTTTCAATGCATTTACCGTTCTTAAATCTTCTAAGTCCCCCACATAAGCCGAAGGATAAAATCTACTATCCACACCGATACAGAATGTATTTTTCAATTCTCCGCCGACAGCTAATACCTGTCCTTTCCATTTTCCTGACGTCTGGATCGGAAGTGGCGCATATCCCCTTGATCTGCGAATCATATATGGTCTGTTTTTATAGAAATCCATCACGGAATCATCTGCTCTCACACGAATTTTTCGATTGTGAGACAAGATGCAGTCACAAAATTCCGAAAGCTCTTCGAGTGCTTCCTCATCCGATCTGCAGATTGGCGCACCGGATACATTTCCACTGGTCATTACAAGAAAGTCCGGCATCTTGATTCCATCCGGATATTGAAATAGAAGTAACTGCACCGGCGCATATGGAAGCATCACTCCTACTTTTGGATTGCCCGGTGCGACAGATGAACACAGCTGCTTCGTTTCTATCTCTTTCCTCACCAAAAGAAGAATCGGCTTCTGATGTCCAGTGAGAATTTCTTCCTGCTCCTTACTCAACTCACAGACACTTTGCACTACCTCAAGATTTCTTGCCATCACTGCAAACGGTTTCGCCGGGCGGCGTTTTCTCTTTCTTAACAGTTCCACTGCTGCCTCATTTGATGCATCGCAGCAAAGATGAAATCCTCCGATTCCCTTCACTGCTACAATTCCACCCTCGGAAATCACTCTTCTTGCTTCCGTAATTGCATCAGAACCTTTCATGTCTATCGTTCTATCAGAAGTTTTGATCAAATAAACTTCCGGTCCGCACATATTACAGCAAACCGGCTGCGCATCGTATCTTCTGCTTTCCGGATTGTAATATTCTGCCTCACATTCCGGACACATCGGAAATTCTTTCATACTCGTACGCTCTCTGTCATATGGAAGAGCATCCAGAATCGTAAGCCGCGGCCCACAACACGTACAATTAATAAACGGATGTAAGTATCTGCGATCCTTGGGATCATACAATTCTTCCTTACATTCCTCACAGATTGCAATATCCGGAGAAATAAAGATCTCTCCTTTTGTCTTCTCGCTTTCTATGATAGAAAAGTCCGGATATTTTTCCTTTGTATCCAGTATTTCTTCTGAAACCTTAAGAATCGCTGCACGTTTTGGCGGACAGGTACGAACTTTCTCAATAAACAGATTCACTGCCGTCTCGCTTCCCTGTGCAAAAATTTCCACATAAGGTCCACGGTTACTGACGCTTCCCCTGATTTTACAGGAATCTGCATGTCGGCTGACGGTCGGACGGAATCCTACGCCCTGTACAATTCCATAGACACGGATTTTCTTCGTTATCTCCTTCTCCATAGACTTTTTCCTCCCGTTATGACTCCTGCAGTTTTCCTGAGACTGCAAAATGCCGTACATTAACAAATGTTCCTTTGAATCCCGGTACCAGGCCTCTCATATTTTCATCTGCAAAGACCATGTCATAGTTCCCATTTTGAACAAGCTTACAATAATCCTTCTCTTCTTTCAGTGAAAGATCTCCTTCTTCTGAAAGCTCGGATTTCATCATAAACCAGCTTGCCACCGTAACTTCTGTATTCTGTTCATTACTTCTTGTACGAATTTCCTGTCTGATGGCATTTGCGATCACCTGCTGATGAATGATCAGTATCTTTTTCCCAGCATAATCAAGTTCAGGTATCAATTCATCTACAAATGGATATCCCACTTCATACGGTGTGCCAAACTCTTTTTCCAAATATTTTGCTGTCTCAAGTGCCGCCGGTGCTACAACCAGATTCTTATCTGCAGAGTCTGCTGTCTTTACTTTATCAATACCTGCTCTCATTCCATAGCAAATATAATGTGTATTCTCATTTTCTGATTTCCGGAACTTCTCTTCTATATTCAGGTCACTGACATCATGTGGCGTCAGACCGAGAACTCCGATTTTCATCTTTTTAGAAGAATCGTCTTCTTCTGAAGCTTCCTTCTGTGATGCTGCATCTTTTCCTGCAAATGTCTTGAATAAAGTCAGCCATGCCTTCTCTTCTCCCACATCATACAGTTCCATTCCGTTCGTATCTACAGTCAGAATCGGAAGATTTGTCTTCTTCTCGCACATTCTCTGTAATGCTCTATAATCCGTTGCGATCACAGCCGGAACCGGAGTACCGATCACCGCTGCAAAATTTGCATCAATCTTCTCTGCTGCATCCGTAAGTTTCGCAACAAGCCTGTCATCTCTTCCAAGGATTGCATCCATGTCACGCAAGCCCGCACTGAAAATCGCACTACGTTCCCCGAACCAGCGCGGTTCATCGAATCCGCATACATTTCCTGTACAGCCTCCCGCATCACAAATAACAAGGATTCCTCCCAGTTCATAGAAAACGGACGCTGCACCTGACTGATCCGGTGCAAATGGAGTCAGTCCTTTCCTCAGACCACGTACATAAACGTCTTCTTTTTTGTCCACTTCCTCTTTGAACAGTGATTCTTGACTCTGTTCTGCAATTGCTTCTTGTGATTTAGAACCGATCACTTCCACCTGTTTCTGCAAAACATTACCTTCTGCCTGTTCTGTCACAGCCAGTTCAAGCGCCTCAAACAGTCTTCTCACGCCTGCATATCCGAAAGGCTGTCTCTCCTCATTCCAATGGATTCCTTTTGTGTTCGGATGATAATAACAGGCATCCTTTCCGATTGTCAGTGTCACGCCACTTTCCGTTGGATCATAATAGAGCATCGTCGGTTCCATATTGGAAAAAATCTTTGTCTGTGGACTTAACTTTTTCAACTGTCTGATATAAATAAAGTTCTCCCCAGTAATCGTTCCGTAGATTTCTGCTACTTTAAATCCATATTTCACCAATGCTAATGATAATTCAAACGGATCCGCATTTGCACATTCCCCAACAGCAAATACCGGGTCCGGACAGACTTTACGAAAACTTTCAATTGCTTCCTGTGCCTGTTTTTTCCGTTCCTCTGCATGAAATTCTATTCCAAGTGCTGCGCCAAATGCCTGATACTGGCTTCCAATTTTATCAATCTGATAAAGTCTGCGCAGTTCGATAAATGGAATCTTTAATCTATCATGAAAATCCTCTGCTGCAAATCGTGCCTCCGGGTGAAGAACAAGATTAAAATTTGCCTCAGACATTTTCTTATATTCTTCAAAATCTTCACATCTCGAAATCTCATGAATCGTTTTCACACCTGCCTCTTGAAGCAGTGTATATAATTCACAGTCATCTACGAGTGGTGAAAAGTATCCGAGCAGATTTACTACATTTCCTTTTTTATGTCCTGGTTCAAGAAGTGAATACAGAGACTGTCTCACATGAACCATTGGTGGCTTTCGTCCCTCTCGTGTCAATGCATACATATAACATGGACGCACCGGAAGTCCGGCTTTTTCTTCCGCTTTTCTACAGACACGTTCCATATCTGTTCCAAGAAGGGCATCCACACAGGTAATACAGATCATCACAACGGATGGTTTCTTCTCAAGACTTTCACAGATTGATGCAACTGCTTTCTGGATTTTCTTTAGATGACGCCCTGTTACAATATCAGTCTCATCCATGCAAAGGTAAAAGAAACGGTTATTATATTCTTTCATTGAACTGATCATGGACGTATTTCTTCCACAGCACCCCGGTGCCACGATCAGCATGATCGATCCCGGCACTGCAAGTCCTGCTCTTTTCACTCCGAACCCTTCTGCCCCTGGAGAGTTAAAGGCAAGCGTAGCCGGCGAACTATAGATTAAATGTTCCCCTGACTGAAACTGTTTCGGAAGATTATCCTTTCCTCTTTGTTCCAGTTCTTCCGCTGTACAAAAATATGCTTTCTTCATATATTTTCCCTCGACTTATATTTTATCTCACACGTTCTGTTTCATCCTCTAACAGCTTTTCTGCCAGTTCAAAGAATCTCTTACTGATCTCAGAATCTGCGTCGCCTTCGATCACAGTCTTTCCCTGATCTTCCCAGCGTATGATCTCATCACTTCTTGGAATCTCACCAACAATAGGAATCTTTTTTTCTTCTGCAAATGCCTGTACCTTCTCCGTTTCATTTTCCACATTTCTATGATTCAGGATCAATCCAAAAATTCTTGCATAACTGCGATCTTCAAAGTTACGCACTGCGCTGGAAATATTGTTAGCCGCATACAATGCCATCTTTTCTCCGGATGTAACAATCACAACCTTCTCTGCATATCCTTCCCGGATCGGTGCTGCGAATCCGCCACAGACAACATCCCCAAGCACATCATACAGAACAACATCCGGTTTATATGTCTCAAACAACCGCAAGTCTTCTAATAACTGAAATGTCGCTATGATTCCGCGTCCTGCACATCCTAGTCCCGGTGTCGGTCCGCCTGTCTC
>OLQW01000201.1_pt1 | contig 38969 bp, 27 predicted proteins | sample 1672901 | NCBI WGS metagenome assembly OLQW01 (sample SAMEA3136735, study PRJEB25190) | human gut metagenome | reverse complement strand
TGCAAGTAGGAGTTTTTGCGAAAAAGGGTGCGTCATGGACTTATGACACACCCTCTTTTTTTTGTATAGATGTGCTTCTGAAGAAGTTTATTTCTTCTTGATACCCTTATAGGCAATAAAGGCTACGATGACTACAGCCAATGCTAAGATGACATAACCTATTTCGTGGCTATACTGTACAGCCTGCTGATAAACGTCATGGGTTGTCTTATAGTCGGTGTATTCGTAGATACCCCAACCGATGGCTGCCAATACGGTGTTCCATATGCCTGCACCGATAGTGGTGTAGAGCAGGAACTTGCCTACGTGCATTCCAGCCAATCCTGCTGGAATACTGATGAGCTGGCGAACAGCTGGTACCAATCTTCCAAAAATGGTAGAGGCAGCACCATGCTTGCGGAAATACTCCTCAGCTACTTCCACCTTCTGGCGGTCGATCAGGCACATGTGGCCGATTCGGCTGTCAGCAAAGCGGTAGATGATAGGGCGACCTACCCATTTAGCCAAATAGTAGTTGATGAGTGCACCGAGGTCTGCACCGATAGTAGCAAACACGATGACCAGGATAAATGACATCCCACTGTTTGGGTCCATAGCCTTCCAGGCTGCTGGTGGAACTACTACCTCTGATGGAAAAGGTATAAACGAACTTTCGATGGTCATGAAAAGGGTAACCACCCAATAGTTCAAGTTATCCAGAATCCAAAGAAAAAGATCTGCTGTATTCATAATTATGCTTGTATTTAAATAATATCTATTGAATGATTAGGAGTCAAGAGATATAAAGCTCTTAACTCCTGATTTCATATCTCAGCACTTATTTATTCTGCTTTGCCCAGGTATCCTTCAAGCCCACAGTCTTGTTGAATACTGGCTTCTCGTCTGTTGTGTCGAGGTCTGCCATAAAGTAACCGATGCGCTGGAACTGGAGATACTCTCCTGGCTTCTTGGTTGCTGCATATTCCTCTACATAGCATTCCTTGAAATCGTGGAAGCTCTCTGGGTTGAGTAATTCACGGAAGTCGCGCTCGTCAGCAGATGGGTTCTCGATGGCGAAGAGACGGTCGTACTCACGAACTTCTGCCTTTACGCAGTGGTCGGCAGATACCCAGTGAAGAGTACCTTTCACCTTGCGGTTGGCACCTTCCATTCCGCTCTTGCTGATAGGGTCGTATTCTGCCTGAATCTCAGTGATGACACCGTTCTCGTCCTTGGTGCAGCCAGTACACTTCACGATATAAGCGTTCTTCAGGCGAACTTCCTTTCCAGGAGTCATACGGAAGAACTTCTTTGGAGCATCCTCCATAAAGTCGGCACGCTCAATCCAGAGGTTCTTTGAGAAGGTGATGGTATGTGTGCCATCTGCTTCGTTCTCTGGGTTATTGATTGCCTCCATCTCCTCGCTCTCACCCTCAGGATAGTTGGTGATGACGAGTTTCACTGGGTCGAGTACGGCACTTACACGGCAAGCCTTCTTGTTCAAGTCCTCACGAACTGAAGCCTCCAGAAGAGCCATGTCGTTGAGGGCATCGAACTTGGTGTAACCGATGCTGTCGATGAACATACGGATACTCTCTGGAGAATAACCGCGGCGACGCATACCGCAAAGTGTAGGCATACGAGGATCGTCCCATCCGTTTACCAGGTGCTCATCTACCAGAGTATGGAGCTTACGCTTACTCATTACTGTATAAGTGAGGTTCAAGCGGTTGAACTCAATCTGGCGAGGACGGTTATCGTTCAATACGTCATCGCTGCCATCCATCTCCTTCAGGAAGTCAACGAACTTGTCGTAGAGAGGACGGTGAGGAACGAACTCCAAGGTACAGATAGAGTGGGTAACACCCTCGAAGTAGTCGCTCTGTCCGTGTGCGAAGTCGTACATTGGATAAGCGTGCCACTTAGTACCTGTACGGTGGTGAGGAGTCTGGATGATGCGGTACATGATTGGGTCGCGGAAGTGCATGTTTGGATTAGCCATGTCAAGCTTCGCACGAAGTACCATACTTCCTTCTACAGCCTCAGGAGTGTTCATCTTCTCAAAGAGAGCAAGGTTCTCCTCAACAGGACGGTCGCGATATGGGCTGGCAGTACCAGGGGTAGTAGGAGTACCCTTCTGAGCTGCAATTTCCTCAGCAGTCTGCTCGTCGATATAAGCATGTCCCTTCTTGATCATCCATACAGCAAACTCCCACAACTTCTCGAAGTAGTCGGAAGCATAATAGATGTTGCCCCACTTAAAGCCGAGCCACTGGATGTCTTGGAGGATATTTTCTACGTATTCGTTGTTTTCCTTACTTGGGTTGGTGTCATCAAATCTAAGGTTGCAGACACCCTTGTATTTTTCGGCTACACCGAAGTCCATGCAGATGGCCTTGGCGTGACCGATGTGAAGGTAGCCGTTAGGCTCTGGTGGGAAACGGGTCTGGATTCGACCAGCGTTCTTACCTTCCTTGAGGTCTTCCTCAACCAACTGTTCTACGAAAGAGATGCTCTTTGTTTTCTCCTCGATTTTGTTTTCATCATTCATTGCCATATTCTATAGAATTACTTTATTATTTTCTAAAACCAGTATTTTTCTCGTTTGATGGTGCAAAGATACAAATTTTATTATAAGTACGGAAATTCTTAGGCTCGAAATTTAACAAGAAATGTAGGAAAGTAAGAAAATATCTTTTCTGAGGGGGAAAATATAGTGAATAACAGTTAAAGAAAGCGCCCCCACGGGGTGTGGAGGCGCTCAGCTTATGATGAATATGTATCAGATGGCAGAATTACTTCTTAGCTTCAACTGCCTTTCTGTAAGTCTCGTTCTTGACGATGAGAGTTCCTTCTTCTGTATCAACAGATACCATATCCTTTACTTCTGCATCGAGACCCTTGCGGATGAGGTTGATGTTGGCAGAAGGACCCTGTGGCTTGATATCCATATCCCACTTGAAGTAGTCTTTGTCAAGACCAGTGGTCTTTACTGTAAAGTCTGCGTTGACAGTAATGATACGCTTGCCGTCAGCACTCTTGTATTCACCGGCAACAGCCTGCTGGAATGCTGAGTCTGTAACCACTTCTTCAACATGAGCTGCAGGGGCTGCAGCTGGTTTCTTCTCTGTGCATGCTGTGAAGGCAAGCATACCCATGGCAATAGCCATCAATGTAAGTTTCTTCATAATCTTGATCTTTTAATTATTGATGTTTTGAAAATATTACTTTCTTCCTTTAGAATGTGAAAAGCATGATCAGACTTGTTGCAAACATGGTTGCTATGCTGATCAGTCCTACTGATATGGGGAGATAATTATACTGGATGTTTTTCTTCCCGTCCAGAAACTCCTGGGTGTATGATCTTGCCCAATGGTTATAGGCATAGAATACAATCGATGCCATAACGAAGCCAATAAGAACTCCAACCAGCAGGTCACCAGGATAATGTACTCCCAGATAGGCACGAGAATATGTTACCAGTGTAGCCCATAGCGCCAGGAATATACTCAGCTTTCTGTTTCTTACCAGATACATGGCGAAGAAGGCAACTCCCCACGAGTTGGCTGAGTGGGAGGAAGGAAATCCGTATCTGCCTCCCCGGTATCTGTCAACCACGTGCACCATACTGGATATGGAGTTGTCCAGGTTGCTTGGGCGGAGGCGTCCCACCAATGGCTTGAGTAAGCCTGATGCTGTCTGGTCACAGAGCAATACGAGGAGCGCTATTGCTAGAATAGTGACTATCGTTACCTTCCAGTGGAAATTCTTTATCATCACGAAGATGAACGCTGCATAAAATGGAATCCAAGTGAATCGGTTGCTCACCAAAACCATGAAGTAATCAAATAGTTCACAGTGCATACCATTGATAAACAGAAATATCGCTGTGTCTATCTGTTCCAGATAATGAATGAGTTCTAGCATAGTTGCTTTTACTATTTTTGTTGATATTGATATTCTCGTTTTACTATTATATAATGTAATCTATTTCCTTGCCAGGTCATCGTATAGCTTCTGGAGATAGGCTTGACCTCGCTTCAGATTAAAACCTTTTTCGCCTTTGTCATATACGATTCGCTTGGCTCTGTTGTCGTAGATGAGCGAGTTCTCTTCTGATACTACACCAAAGGCATCGTTCACTGCAAAGAATGCGAATTTAGGAGTGGCATCACTCATCATGTTCTTACTGAAAGTGAATTCCCTGTGCTCTACTCCCAGCTGACCGAGCAGGGTGGCTGCAATGTCTTGCTGTGAACCGATGATACCTACTTTCATAGGGTGCGAGATGGCTCCACCTGCCAGGATGAGTGGAATCTGATAACGGCTGCGGTCATGGTCGTTCAGATTTTCCTTGTAACTTCCCACATGGTCAGGTACAAACACGATAAGCGTATTCTTCCATCTTGGCAGTTTGCGGTATTCCCTCACGATGGCACCCATAATGCTGTCGGTGTAGGCGAAAGCATTCAGACGCTTGTCTTTCAGTCTGTGATAAGGCACCTCGAAAGGTTCGTGGCTGCTGGAAGTCTGCAATATTCTCAGCATAGGACGCTTCTCATTCTGCTGTGCCTTGATATCTTTCATCATTCTGGCTGCCAGGATATGATCTGGCACACCCCATTTGCTCAGCTTGTCTTCTATCGGGAAGTTGGCGTCAGAAATGATATGCTGGTAACCCTGAGAAACAAGATAGGAGCGCATATTGCAGAAATCTGCATCTCCACCATAATAATAGGTGGTCTTGTAATTCTTGTACTTCACCAGATTGCGGGCTATGGATGGCAACTGGCTTGTCTTGCGTGGATAGCGCATGATGCTGGTTGTGGTCTGTGCAGGATAACCGCTCAGGATGGAAACCATACCTCTGTCCGTACGGAAACTGTTGGCATAGAATCTTGTGAAGAGGATACTCTGCTGGGCGATGGAATCCAGGCATACGGCTACATCCTTGTACGAGCCCATGGAAGGCATGATGTCGTTGGCAAAACTTTCCATGATGACAATGAGGATGTCAGGAGTTCCCTTTTTGAAAGTTGCCTCATTGAGCAAAGGGTAGGTGTTCTCATCGCTTGTACTTGTCATCGTAGCGAATATCTTGTCAGCCTCTTTATCTTTCATAAAGCGGTATTGTGAAGCGAAGTCCTCCTGGTGAGTCATTGATTCAAACAGGCTGAACAGCGGATTCACGGCTGAGTGGTTCAGATAGGCGTTCTGACTGTAGTATGCTTGTCCCGTGTTCATCGTTGAAACGGTGATGCCGCCTCTGATAGGTAGGAAGAGCAAGCCTGTGAGCAGGAGGAGGATGATGGATGTACGACCACGATGGCGGTCGAAGTCATCGAATCGGTTTCTTTTACCACTGCCGAATCCCCCATATCCATAGCTGTAGCGACTGTATCGCTGGCGTTTCTCGCCTCGCATTCGTAATGTGAACCAAACTCCAACGGTCAGAACAATCAATATGACAATTGAAAGAATCACTTGCCAGATGCTTACACTGGCGATGGCATCAGCCGGTGAAGTGAAGAAGTAGAAGAGCGGAGTACTGTCCAACGGATACTTCCAGTATGGATAAAGACTTGCGTTAAGCACGAAACTGCAAGTAATGAAGAGTGAGGCAATTATGAAGTAGATGTTCATAATTGGTTTAACCAGGTCTCTTTTCAGCCATACCACGGCAATGGAAAGTAAACCTGGAATCACGGATAAGTAACCTGCCATCGATAAATCGAGTGGAAGTCCATGCCAGATAACGGCAGGCAACTCTGCGAAGATATTATCGACAGGTTGTGCGGCAGAACCCTTTTCCAGAAAGAGGAATAGCGGCTTCTGCAAAACAAACAATACTACAAGCGTAGCATAAGTCTTAACAAACCATATAATTTGCTTCATACGAACGTTGAACTTTTCTATATTTAATGTTTAAAATTTCTATATTAATAATGTATTTGTATGCAAAATTAGGAATAATTTTCGAGATAGACAATTATTTTGATAGTTTTTTTCAAAAAAGTGCCAAAAAATTTGGTAGTTTAATATTTTTGCCATACCTTTGTTGTATTAATTTATTACGCATTATGGCTAAGTATAACATTCAACCCAAAAAAGAGAAGTCAGCGAGATATCAAACCTTGCTGAGTGAGGAGACTAAAGACCGCCTCCGTGATGAGATTATCCGTCTGATAGTAACGGAGAGAAAATACAAGGATCCTGAGTACAACTCTAAAAAGTTGGCAGAGGACCTGAGCACGAACTCTCGTTATATTTCAGCAGTGTGTGCAACTCGATTCCACAAGAATTATTCTGAGTTGGTTAACGACTATCGTGTGAACGATGCTATGTCGCTGCTCACAGATAAGCGCTACGCAAAGATGAGCGTGGAAGATATCAGTGAGATGGCTGGATTCAGCACTCGTCAAAGTTTCTATGCAAACTTTTACAAGCGTCTGGGCATAACTCCACGTCAGTATCGCCTCGAACATTCACAGCATAAGTAACTGCGTCTTATTGAAGCAATACCGCTCATATAAAAATGGCTGTACAGAATCGTTTCTTGTACAGCCATTTTTATTTTGTATCACAATCTATTTTCTAAGAAAATGCTTGAGCACCTTGTTGGTTGTATTCTTCGAGATCTGACGTATCGCTTTGTCTCTGATCTGGCGGACACGCTCTCGCTTCAACTGCAGGTCTTCTGCAATTTCTGCCAGTGTTTCATGTGCCATTCCTATACCATAGAACTTAGAGATGACTATCCGGTCGCGTTCTTCCAGTTCTCCAACGCAACGTTCCAAGTCGTTGAGCATCTGGCTGAAAGCCGTGTTGTCGTCTGCTGGCTGGGCATCCTTGTTGATAAGGATGTCGAGTAGGGTGTACTTGTTTCCCTCACTGATAGGGGCATCGATGGAAACAGCTTTTGCAGCATTGCGTGGAGCATACTTTTTCTGATCCTTTGGTACACGATAGAGTGCTGCCTGCTTGTCGATGGTCTGCTGCATCGCCTTGCGGATGAAAGGGGATGCATAAGCCACAAACTGCGAACCGCGTTCGGCATCGTATTTTTGAGCAGCCGTGAGCATAGCCAAAGTTCCTTCGCTAACCAAGTCATCGAAGTCAACACCATTACCACGATAGTGGTTGGCTACCGATTTTACGTAGTTGATGTTATCGCTTACCAACTTATTGATTTCTTTCTCTGTCATATCTCCTTTGGGTCTTTTAATTCATGAATGATGTTTATGATGCAATTTTCTGCCGAGAGAAACCCTTGCGTGATTGCGTAGTGTGCTCTCTCTACTGCAAAAATACAGAGAAATATTTGAAGAAACAAATTTTGCTCCCAAATATTTCTCATTTTAACATTCTGCAATACCTATTTGCATAGTCCGGCATACGGACAATACTCGCAGCGTTTCTTGTCGCTGGTAGGGCGCAGTGGCAAGGCAGGATTGTAGATGTCGGCTATCAGACTGCGGAGATGCGCCAAGAAGTCTTCTTCATACGCTGCTATATCTTCTACCTTTTCCTTGCCCAGTTTAAGGGTTGGGTCGTAGTCTTCTGCGCCTGCATTCTGTATGAATAGCAAGCCTGGTGACACGGGATTCTGGGCAGAATTGTATCTTTTGCTGTTCTTGATGATCATCGAGTAGAGGAAAGCCTGCAGATAATAATCCGTATGCTTGCTCAGTGCCTGGGGAGATGCCGAGAAAATCTCTGCTATATCCTTAGGATGTGTTGTCTGTGCTCTTCCCGTCTTGTAATCGATGACTCTGATGCGCTCCGTGATGTTCGATATAGGAGAAATGGCATCCAGTCGGTCGATGAAACCTCCGATCTTGAACTGCTTTTCGCCTCTGCTTGTGTTGACTTTCAGCGTATCAGAAACCACCAGTTCCATACCGATGATGGTGAATGGAGTCTGGCGCCGGTCTATGGAGATGAGCTGTCGCAAATAGCTGGCTATCACCTCTTTGTTGATGAGCTGCAGACCATTGTATTTCGGATGATAGTCGTTGTTGCCTACTTTGAAGAGTTCTTCTCTGAAGGCCTGATCTACCAGTCTATCTACCAGCAGCTTATCCTTCATTGCCTGGTCCAGGTTCTCTGCCGTGATGACGATTGGACGGATGAGCTGCTGCTTTCCTTTCTCATCTGTCTGGATATCGCTCTTGCTGGCAAAGCCATAGTAGAAGAGTTCTGCTGCCCGATGGAAGATGTTTCCGAAGATGCGGTTATCTACTTCGTCTTCATCAATTTCATCCGGCTCCAGCAATCCCTTTACATATTTATAATAGAACTGCTTCTGGCATCTCTGGTATGTATTGAGAAAAGTAGGTGTGAGCATTCTTACGTCGTCAAGCACCTTCATTACTTCTTCGGTCTTTGGCTCTTCGTCGTATGCCGGGCGAAGGGGTTTCTGACCTGCGATGAGAGTCTTGCGGACGATAGGATGCTGACTTTCTACCATCAGCTGGAGCATGAATCTGCTCATCTCGCCCGATTGACCATCTTCCGTAGCATTGTTGTAGGTAAGCGTGATGTCGTGGGCACGCTGCAACATGCTGTGGAAGTAGTAGGCAAAGATGGCCACCTTGTTTTCTACGGTGGTGAGGCCGTAAGCCTTGCGCAGGGAGTAGGGGATGAATGAAGAGTCGTTCACGCCCTTTGGTATTTTGCCTTCGTTGCAGGATAGAACCAGGATATGATCGAAATCGAGGTTTCTGGTTTCGAGTACACCCATTACCTGTATTCCTTCTGCCGGCTCTCCATGGAATGGTATGCTTGTGGTCTGGATGAGCTGCTGTATCAGTCGCTCCAGCGTGATGGTATCTACCTCAAGGTCGCCGGAAGTGATGAGTTCCTGCAGGCGGTTGAGTAGGGTGTAGGTGCGATAGAGTGATTCGTGGAATAGCGGATCATTCAAATCCTTTGCCTGGGTTCCTATCATGCGCAGAATATCAAGCAGGTAGCTGATGAGCTGCTTGTTATAGCTGTTTTGCGTGGCTTCTGCTGTCTGCTCTTCCAGGTTTCTGAAAAGAAGAGAGAGTCCTTCGTCTCCATCCATGCTGAGGAAATCGCGTGATGGGTAGAAGCGTTTCTGCTCTTCCAGCTTTTCAAGCAGGTCGGCATATCGGGAGCTGATGAATCTCGTATAGGGATGGCGCAAGGCTGTGAGCACATGATGAAGACGGTAGGTCTCGCTATGCTGTGGATGACCGATTCCCTGCAACTGGATGAGCTGCTGGATGAGACTGTAGAAAGGTGTCTGCTGCAAAGGATAACCTATCGTGATATTGACGCTTTTCACCTCTTCCGGAAGTGAATGTATCACACTCTGCAAGAGGTTTTCGTCGCTCAGAACGATGGCAACGTTGCGCCCCATCTTGTAGCGCTTGTGCTCCTTCAGCCAGGCGTTTACGTATCTCGCCTGTATGTTCTCTGTCGGTGCAGATATGTAGGTGATATCCTTGTTCTTCGACATGTTGTCGTAGATGTCTTTCTGCGGATAGCTGGCAAGTTCGTTGGGATAGAGCTTCAGATACTGACGGATGTAGTGGCCGGCTTCATTCTGTCCCTCCATATAGTACTTGTCGTAATCCCAGTAGAAAAGGGCCTTGCCCTGTTTCATCAGTCGGTCGCATAGTGTCTGTTCTACTACCTGCATCATGTTGAAACCGATGAAGAGATACTTCTTGTAATGGAAGTCTATATCTTCATCGTTTACTACCTTGCGGTAGAGCGCTCCTTCATAAGCCAGTTGCTGTTCGGCAAGTTTCTGGTTGAATCCCACGTAGATATCGTAGAAATGTGACCATAACTGCAGGAATCGCTTCTTCAGTTCTGTATTGTGATCATCCGAGAAATTGCTGAAGAATTTCTTGATCATTGCTTTCTGATAGTCTGTGAGATAAGAAACATCGTCGAGTTCGTGGATGTCACTCAGATTGGCAAAGAGCAGTTTGGCATCTACCATGTTCTTATCTACATCATCAAAATCGGCAAGGAGGAGCTGGCCCCAACCGTAAAAGTGGTCGAGGGTCTCATCAATGCCTGTGCATGCTACGAATACCTTGTGCAGGTCGCAGATAGACTTGATAGGGTCAGCTACCTTCAGCTCGGAATGTCGGCGGAAGAGGTCGCTGATGGTGATGTATGTGGGAGTCCAGATCGGCTTGCCTGCCAATTGCGCCAGATAGGTATTGAGGAAGAGCGCTGCACGTTTGTTCGGAAAGACCACAGCGATGTCGCTCATATTGGTGCCGTATTTTGCCAGCATATCCTGGGCTACTGTTTTCAAGAATGCTTTCATTGTATATTGTTTTTTATTATCTTTGCATTTCTTCTATTCATCTATAATACTTCTTCTATTTTGTTCGGATAGACATACCAGAGGTATCCCTTGACCTGAGCGTGCCCCATGCTTTTAAGCTGCTTCATATAGCCTTTTATCTGGTCGTGGTATTCCGGCTTCGGTTTACCGAACTTGAAATCTACCACCACGGTTTCGTGCTCATCTTTCATCACTCGGTCTGGGCGGTGCTCTACCATGTTTCCGTCCTTGTCTGTGCTGATGATGGAACACTCATTGAAAACCTTCCATCGGTCAGAGAACCAGTCGCTTACCTTGTCTGATTCCAGACGTTTGCGAATCATCTTTTCAACTCTGTCTCGTGAGATGTTTTCATCGTAGAGAACTCCATCAAGTTCCAGCTGTTTCAGCGCTCCTTCAATATCATCTCTTGTGCGGATGGTAGAGAAGAGGCTGTGCAGTACCGTACCCATCTTGATGTAGAATTTCTGCTGTTCTTCCTGTTCATCTCCCTTGATGAGGTCGCGGCTCTTGTTACTCTGTCTGAACTCTGGCAGCTTAGGTGATACATTGATGTCTATCTGCATCATTTCAGCAGGCATGGTAAAGACGTTTCTGTTGATTTTCATCTCCATCTCTACTTTTTGCTTCGGTACCACCGGTTCGCCATATTTAAAGAGGATGTCGTTGGTCTTGCTGTCAGTACCGATGCCTTCCAACTCTACATTTACCGCGTCGGTAAGCATTTCGTATGCTTCTTTCTCTGCATCTTGCTTCAGCTTCTCAGCCACAGTTTCCAGTGATTTTTCGATGATTCCCGAACGGTAGGCTGTAGATGCGCGTTTGCCGAAGACATAGAGGTTATGACTGGCTCTGGTGAATGCCACATAGAGCAGGTTCAGATTATCTACGATGTTCTGCAGATGCTCGTGATGGTAGTCGTCTTCATAGATGCTTCCTTTCATCTGCTTGGCACTGAAATCTACAGGAACCAGAGGCAGTTCGTTGTAAGGAGCTTCCTGAGGGGTACACCAGATGGTGTTGGCTTTCTCCAGTTGCCAGTCGCAGTATGGCATGATGACATGGTCGAATTCCAGTCCCTTACTCTTGTGGATGGTGATGAGTCGGATACCCTCGATGCCGTCACTATGGATGCTTTTTTCGTGGAGATTGTTGTCCCATTCCTGGAGAAACGCCTCGATGTCGCTGCTGTTGTCTGTCAGGAAGGAATTCAACTTGTCGTAGAAGGCGCACACGTAGGCACTCTGCACTTTCATATCTTCTATCTCGCCAAGGTGAAGTTCCGTAAACAGTCTTTCGGTCAGGTCGAGTAGAGGCATCTCCAGCAATTCCTGACGTTTCTCTGTTATCAGTTCAATCACCTTTTCATCATCCAGATAAGTATGGGCAAACTTCAAGAGTGTGGCGCGGGCAATATCATCGGCAGGGTGCATCAGCAGCTTCAGGGCTGTGATGAGTATCTGTACTGCCTGCGAAGCGTCGAGGCGGAATGCTTCGTCTGAAACCATCTCATAGTCTGAATGCTCCATAAAGTAGGCTGCGATATCCTGGATGGTGCGGTTGTTGCGCACGAGGATAGCGATGCGGTGGGTGGGAACGCCACGTGCAGTCAACTCATCTACTGTCTGCAGACAGAGTTGCATCATGTGGTCTCCTTTATCTTCTGCATCATTTTCATCGTCCTCCTGTGTCTTGAGGAGTCGCACTTCCACATATCCCTGCATCTTTTTCTTCTCCGGAACTTCCTGTTTTACATCGGCATAGGCTGTAAGCAGTTGCTGGGCTGTTTCCGGTATCGTTTCTGCCAGTTCGTTATATTCCTGCTGGGCAGCTTCTACGAAGAAGGCATTGTTGAAGTTGATGACATTGCGGTCTGATCGATAGTTGGTGGCAAGGGTCTCTACATCCAGTTGCTTCTTCGGATTCTCAAACTGGTCTTCTATATTGTTGAGAAGGCGCCAGTCGCCCGATCGCCAGCGGTAGATGCTCTGTTTCACGTCGCCTACAATCAGATTGCCTGCATCTTCGCGGCTCATCGTTTCTTCCAGCAGCACCTTGAAGTTTTTCCACTGTATGGTGCTGGTATCCTGAAACTCGTCTATCATCACGTGGTTCAGCTGGGTACCGATTTTCTCGAAGATGAAAGGTGAGTCGCTGCCCTGGATGAGTGAGTGAAGCAATGTCTGTGTGTCGCTGAGCAGGAAGCGGTTAGCCTCCTGGTTCATTTCTCTCACCTTCTTGTCTATGCTGCCCAAGAGGCGCAGCTGGTTGAGGTGCTTGATGGTGAGGTTGGCGCTCTTGTACTTTCTTTCGAGCATATGGCGATGCTCTTCCGAGAACTGGAGAATCGGATAGAGAGTATTCACCACATGCTGATAGAGTGGAGAATTGTTCTTGACTTCCGACTTCTTGATCCAGTTTTCTGGACTTGCCTTACATTTATCTAAAGTCATGTTTTTGACGTCATCGTCTCCGTATTTTCCGTTTCTCAATTTATTGAAGTAGCTCCATATACCCCTTGTCTTGTTGTTGAGGTCATCAGCCGAATATCCTTCCTCTTCCAGCGCATCGAAAAAGGAAGCGGCTATTTCTTCGAATTTTTCCTTAGCCTGGTTTCGGGTATCCTTCATCTTGTCTTTGAATGCTTCAAAGAATCCTTCTTCTTCCATTCGTTTTGACAGCTCGTCGGCGTGTTCCTTGTAGTAATCACGGAAGATGTGTTCACCGAACGACTTGATCTGTCCAATCACATTCCAGCTCTTGTCGTCTGCGATGTTTTCCTTGATGTAATCCATGATCCAGAAAAGCAGCTTGTCGGTGCTTTCCAGACTTTCGATCAGTTCATCCACAGCTTGCTGTTCCACCTGATAATCGTTCAGTCCGATGCGCAGATTGGCTGTGAGGTCGAGCTCTCGAGCCAGATTCCGCAAGACACTCTGAAAGAATGTATCGATGGTTTCTACTCTGAAATAGTTGTAGTTATGGATGAGCAGGCGCAAAGCCTCTTCCGCATTCTTTCTGATCTGTTTTTCCGAAAGATGGGGGAGTGCGGCATGTATCTGTACCAGATATTGGTCTGATTCGGGCAGCTCGTGGGCAATGCCATAGAGCTGTCCGAGAATACGCAGTTTCATCTCTTCTGTAGCCTTGTTGGTAAAGGTTACAGCCAGGATGGTGCGATAGGCATGGGGATTGTCTATCACCAAGGTCATGTATTCGCGGGCAAGGGTAAAGGTCTTACCCGAACCCGCACTTGCCTTGTAAACGGTGAGTTGTGAATTCATATCTTGTTCTTTTTATTTCTTGATTTATAGGGGATATCCCGTAGCGGGTTCTACCAGTTTCTGAAAAGCTCGAAGCCGAAGCGGCAGCCTACGCCGTCAAACTTTCCCTGTCTGAATGCTGCGAAGAAACCGAGCGACATCAGACGCGTGCTTACACCATAGCCCCATTCTGTATAAGGGTAGAGGTGCTTTACCACCAGGGCGCTGGTATAGAGTCTTTCGGATTCTACATATCTGCCTATCAGCGGCAGCCAGGCGGCAAGAATCATTGGGGATTCATAGGTGAAGTTGGCACGCAGGTAATAGTCGCTGGCATTATACCAGTAGGACGACAGCAGTTCGAAATCGCCCGACCATTCATCGTTCCAGCCTCCCGGAATGTTGTTGTCGTGGAAGTTGGTGTAATCAACGAAGTCCCAGTGTGCTCCTCTTCGGGTATAGAAACCTGTTCCGAAACGCATCGAGTACGATTGCCTGCGGGAAGAATAGAGAATCGTCTGGGCATCAAATTCGGCTCTTCCGTAGTCGATGTTGCTACCCAGCAGGTTTTTGAAACCCTGCTCATAGTCGAGCTTCAGCACGATGCCTTTCTCTGCTTTAGGTCTCCATTCTATTCCGATGGCTGGAGCCACAGACTTGTATCTATCCGGATAGCCTATGGATTGATAGAAGTCCGGACGGATGGCGATGCGGTCGTGCGATACCATTCCCAGTTCCATCGCCCAATGTGGGGAGAGGCGCCAGTGGTTGGTGAGTCGCATGTAATTATCCTTGAATTCCGTAAAGGTAGAATTTCCCATTAGGAGTGGTGGTATCTCCGATGGCGAGAACCCTCCGATGCTGTCTTTCGGATCCATATATCCCAATGCCTGGCGTGCCAACTTGTTGGTGTTGATGCGGTTGCCGTTACCGATTTCCAGCTGCAGATAACCTTCATGACGGGTATTGTAGTTGAATCTGACAGGAATACTGTAGTAGAAACGATGCTGGCGGAAACTGTAACCGCCTTTTATTCCTGCAGAAAGCTGGATGTTGTCATTGAAGGCATACTGTCCGTTGATCTTGAACTTATACACCACACCCTTGGATTCAGAATAACCCATATATAATGGATTGAACAGTGGGTCGATGCGGAAATAGCCCTGTTGCTGTTTACCGAAGTCGCTTGCAATTCTGTTTAGCAGGTTATCGCCCACGATATCCCAGAGCACATCTTTTGCGAAATTTTTCTTTTTTTCTCCTTGTGCTGCGGCTTTCCTTTTTCGCTCTTCCTGTCTGTCGTAATAGATGCGATAGATCATTTCCTCATCGGTGTTCAGCTTGATAGGTCGCACTTTCGACATCATGGCGGTATCTGCGCTATTCTTGATGGTATCTTCCAGAACTTTTGGCAGATTATATACGGTGGTGTATTTACCGGTAATCTTATTGCCCATGAAACTGAAGTTGGCGCGCATGTCACATTTGGCAGGTCCCAGCGACTTGTAGCCTTCCTTGCCCATCGTCACGGAGATGTAGAAACGGGTCATATCGTATTCTCCCTCGAAATCGCACATCTGGATCTGTCCGTTTTGGATGCGGACGATTGCCCTGGTCTCTACCAGCTGGGTGTTTTTGAGGCGTGGGTAGGCGTAAACCTGAGCCATGCCATAGAGCAGCGGCGTGACGGAGTATTTGTAGTATCGTCTGTTGGAACGATGGAAAGGGGAGAGAATGTTCTCCTGGAAGAGGTTTTCTCCATACACATTCGGCGTCATATAGTTGAGCGCCGCGCTCATCGTACTTTTGCGGTGTGGAATGGTGCTGAGATTGATCAACCGGTGGATGATAGGCTTTCCCTTCTCATCCACTTCGATGCGGTTGTAGAATTCGCTGATAAACTTTCTACCTGCTCCGTAGGAGATGGCGTACATGGTAGGAACGAGAGCCAGGGTGGCGTTTCGCTTGTTGGTACGCATCTGGAATTTGGTGTAGGCATAGCTCGAATGGCTTCCTCTTCCCGTGGTATCTATCTTTTGGGCATAACAGAAGATACGCTGCATCACGGAGTCTGTGATGGCGTCTTTAGCCTTCGCTCTTCTGGCATCTGTTGCCAGAGGAAAGCTGATAGTCAAAAGGATGACAGCCGCTATGATGCGAATCAGTTGTATCTTCATATTTATCAATAAAAAAATCGGGTGAGGCTGAGTTGCCACACCCGGTTGCAAAGTTAATGTAAATATCTTGAAAGTCCAAACTTTTAGCTTGATATTATACTTTTTTATCCTATAAAAATGATCTTGTAACTACTCTGCACCCATAGAAGTCCCCCTATGGGCTTGAGTATTCGTCTTACTATTATTGTATTATCTTTACAAGATAAACGCTTCGTAAAAATCCCTTAATGAGATATTTTCAAACCCTTAAGGAAAAATCTTTTTTTCCTTAAGAGAAAATATAAAAACCCTTAAGGGAAAAAAATGAATCTCTTCTTCTCCCATTTTACGGGTGTTTGAGAAGTTTTTTATTCGTTTGGAATAATATTTACATAGCTTTTTAGCAGGCTATGGCAGCCGTAAGGTCATGGCTCAGCAGATGTGTGGCACTGGCCAGCTTTTTCTCTGAGATATGCATATAGCGCTGCGTGGTACTGATGTTTCTATGACCCAGCAGCGTGGAGATGGTATATAGGTCGGTGCCCTGTGCCTTTCTGATCTTCTTATATATATAAGGTGTACCGTCTGTCTCTATGATGTCGTCATGGCTCAGACTCAGGATATCGCTTTTCCTGAGTCCTGTAAGACTGCTCAGCAATACTGCCTCCTTTAATTGTGGAGTCTTGCAGGGTGTCTGTTTCAGTGTGATGAGATCTTCCTTGGTCAGTGTTTCCTTTTCCTTATAGTGTGGATGGATTTTATAGCTGCCAGGCAGCCGGTCGAACGGATTCTGCTCCAGCAATCCCTGTCTCACGGCTTCCCTCAATACCGATTTCAGGATATTCACCTTCAGATGGATGGTGCTGTCGGATAGTTTTCCAGGTGCTTTCATGTTTTTGTGCAGATCGTGGGCTGATTGGAGGTAGTCGATAAACTGTTTGATGGTTTCCACATCCACCTTTTTCAGCGGAATGTCGCTTCCGCCGAAGGTTTCCAGGTGCTTCAGCATACTCCTTACGCTGCCGCATCTTCCTTCATACATTTTCTCTCCTTTCTTGTGTCTGGCTTCCGCATAGCTTCTGATAAACTCTCCTAATGTAATACCTTTTGATTTCTTACGTGCGTTTGCTGCGAATTTATTGATTCGACTAAAGAATGAAAACTTCATCATTTCGTTTCTTGTTTAAAAATATGATTTTTGGGTTATTTTAGTTACAAAGGTATCGCTTTTTTTCTTGAATAACCAAACAAATGGAAGAAAAGGAATAGAAAAAGCGTAATTTTGTGATACAGTTGTACGTTAACTTTAGCGCTGCAAAGGCAGTATAAATTGTTCAATTCGCAATAATTTCAAACCCTCTTTTAATGTTTATTAATAAAATATAGTCAGTATTTCTTATTTTGTGGTCAAAAAGGGTATATTTCTGCAATTTTAGCTAAAACAAACAACACAGAAAAGACTTTTTTAGGATTTATTTTAGACTTATGATACAGTTAACGTACAACTGTATCGCAGTAAACGTGGCCTTTCGCTACAGTTAACGTACAACTGTATCAGATCCCAGTCTATCTTTTGATAAGAAGACAGGTAAGACTCAAAAAAAGAACGATTAGAATTATAAACTCTCATAACGATGATGATATATGATGAAAAAAATAGTAATGCTAGTGCCCACTACCCTGGTGGCAAACGCATACGCCGGAACGGTTAGCGATAGCTTGCGGACTACGCTCTATTATCGCTCAGGCTATTCATTATTAGAACTCTCCTATATGGATAATGCCGCCAAGCTCGAAACCCTCAAACAGGGTATCAGAAGCATCGGGGACAACCCCAACACAGTGCTGCAGCATATCAATATCCGTTCGGCTGCCTCGCCGGAAGGTAACTCCAAACTCAACAAACGACTGGCGAGAAGGAGAGGAGAGCGCTTGCGCGACTATCTCAAGGAGATGCTGAATCTGCCAGATAGCGTCTTCACAGTTTCCTCTGCAGGAGAAGACTGGGAAGGACTCGCACTGAAGATTCAGAAAGAAAAAGCGCCGTGGAGCCAGAAAGCCCTCTACATCATTCGGAACACCCCCGAATGGATCGTAAGAAACGGAAAGATCGTGGATGGAAGAAAGCGACAGCTCCAGAACCTCAATGGCGGAAAGGCATGGAAATACATGCTCGCCAACCACTTCGACAGTCTCCGCTCCGGAGCACTCGTGGTATGCGAAATCCGACACATTGTGCCATCTGTCAGTCCGACAGATAGCCTCTCATTGATTCAGAACCAGCAAGGCAGCGAGCAGGATTCGCTCCCTCAGAAGGATGCCCAGGAAACAGCATCCCAGCTACAGGTATATCCTGGCGAGAATGCAGCCGAAGCCGAAAATGCAGGAGATGCATCCGGATCTGCATCCGGCAGAAACTCCTACTACGCCCTGAAGACCAACCTGCTCTATGATGCCCTCTTCGTGCCGAACCTCGGCATCGAGACCAGCATAGGCAGGGGATGGACCCTCGGAGCCAGCGGTATGCTAGCCTGGTGGAGCAAGGACGCCAGCCACAAATATTGGCGAATCTACGGCGGAGAAGTGGAAATCAGAAAGTATTTCGGCAGAAAGGCAAAGGAAAAGCCGATGCAGGGACATCACGTCTCCCTCTACGGACAGTTCCTCACCTATGATATCGAAAACGGAGGCACCGGTCACCAGAGCAGGAAAACCTACGGAGCAGGAATGGAGTACGGATACTCACTGCCGATAGGAAGACGCCTGAACCTCGACTTCGGACTGGGCGTGGGCTATATCAAGTCCCACTACAAGACCTATGAGCCGAAAGACGGATGCTACGTATATGAGGCAACCCGCAACCGCACCTGGATAGGACCTACCCGTGGCGAAGTATCACTGGTATGGCTCCTCGGTAACGGAAACACCAACAGCAAGAAAGGAGGTAAGAAATGACTAGAATGACAGAGTTAAGACAATCAATGATCCTATTCTTCCGCGTAATCATCTGCGCAGCCTTCTTCCTGATGATGGTAGAACTGCTCTCATCCTGCGAGCACAAGGACCTCTGCTACGATCATCCCCACCGGCAGAACGTGGAGGTGATGTTCGACTGGAGCGCCGATCCCGAAGCCAATCCAGCCACCATGAGCCTCTATCTCTATCCCGAAGAGGGAGGAGATTCCATCAGATACTAAGAATCAGGAAGACGAAACTCACATCAAGATTGAGTTGGAGCAGCTTCCATTGCCGAAACCAGCCCCTGGCACCGATGGTGGTCTTCAGCCGAGCGTAAGCAAATGGAATGAGATATACATAGATATCAAAATGTAGAAAAGATATCGTTAATAAAGATAAGGATATCATTAATAAAGATAAGGATATCATTAATAAAGATAAGGATATCATTAATAAAGATATTATCTATCATTAATAAGATATAAAAAACATAGTATTAATTTTTTTAAAAAGTATCAATTATGAAAAAAGCGTTTTACATGATGGCAGCCGCTGCCATCGCCCTCTCTTCTTGCTCTTCAGAGGAGACCACAGATGTAGCGAAGAGTACAGCTATCAGCTTCCGTCCTACGGTAGGCTTCAACAGTCGTGGTGCAGAGTTGAATGGTACAAACTTCAACGATATGTGGGTTTATGCTTACGACTTGAAAGCTACAGAAGGAACCGGAAATGGTTTTGAGGCTGAAAAGTTTACAAAGCAGGGAGCAACCAATGACTTCCTTCCTGACACTCCTTTATTCTGGCAGGCAGGTTCTGAGCTTAGATTCTTTGCCATCAATCCTGTGAAAGAAAACTGGCATGGAACACTCACTATTGACAAAACCAGTGCAAGCTTCTCTAATGTTACAATTCCTAACAACATCGAGGATCAAAAGGACTTGGTAATTGGTTCTGTAACAGCTCAAGCAAACTCTCATATGGATGGTAGTGGAGTTGGATTGCAATTGAATCATATTCTCTCTCAGATCAACTTCAAGGCAGTGAATACTAATAAGCGTCTTACATACCATATTGCTGCTATTCGTATTGTGCATGCCAAGAATTCTGATAGTTATACATTCAATCCTGCGCAGTCTCAGACAGGTGTATGGACAGGTAATCCAACAGGCGACGTAACATACGAATTGGATTTCAAGAACAATGCTATTGAACTCAATGGTACGGATGGCAAAACAGAAGCATTCTTGACCCATGCTGGTCATGGTGCTATGCTGGTTCCTCAGTTGCTTACTCCATGGAATGGCGCAGAGGTTAACGATGCAGCTCAATTTGATGGTGGTTCTTATATCGCACTTTTGGTAAATGTACGTTTTACTAATGGTACATGGGTTTATCCTAAAAATGCAAATGGAAAAGAGGATTATGGTTGGATAGCAATTCCACTTCCTAAGAATAATGCAGCCAATGATAAGGCAGAATGGAAGATGGGTAATAAATATATCTACACACTCAATTTGTCAGAGGGTTGTGGTAAGGTTGCTCCAGAGAATCCTAACCCAGATGGTGGTAAGGTTGAACCAGATGGTGTGACTGACCCTAAGCCAGGTGCTAATATCTTCGGTAAGCCAATCAAGTTCACTGTAACTCTTTCACCATGGACTCCTAATCCAGATGCGGATGGTACAAACATTAAGATGTAATCCTACATTACATTCACAATAAAAAATATCAAATTCAAGGAATTGGAGATTTCCCCTCACGTTATGTTGAGCCCAGGAATTCTCCAATTCCTTTAACCCCCAAAAAATGGCGTAAGAAAAAGAATAAAAAGAAACCATTATGATGAAGAAAACTTATAAAAGCAGTTTATTGGCACTCAGTGTACTCGCATCCTTTACGTCATGTTCAGAAAGCGAATCACTGCAGCAAGCCAATCTATCAAAAGATAAAATCACGTTTCATGCAACGCTCGACAACACCTGGAAACCCCTCTCTCCCGCCTCCTCTTCCCGTGCTGCCATAGCTGCTGCCACCGAGAAGGGTCCCATCGTCGTGCCAACTCCTTTCGGAAACCCCCTCTATCTCCATCCCGTAGTGCAGGATGGCATCCATATCTGGAGCAAGGCAGGAAAACCCATCACCCGTTCCGGCGCACCCCTGGAAGACGTTGAATACGAAAGGGTAGCGCAGACACGTGGTACAATGAGCACAAAAACGGATTTGAGCGATTACCAAAGCTTTGGCGTAACTGCAATTTATAAGAATGGAGAAAATAATGTATCATTATTCCAGGAAGAAAATGGTGAACCAAAAATAGCGGTAGCCACATCAGCCACAGAAGATTAGGTGTGGGAAATTAAGGACAGCCGCTGGCCAGTGGGTTCAGAAGTGTCTTTTCATGCCTTCGCGCCATATAGCGCAGGCTCAACCTCCCCTCTGAGTTTCAAGCCAGATGTAGATGGTGAAAAGACGCAGATAAAAATACTGCATCAACAACGGATATCGTAAATCAGCCCGATTTGATTCTTGCCACAGCCAAAGGCTCGCAATCAGATAACGCCTTGGGGTTGAACTTCAGTCATGCCCTTACTGCCGTAACCTTCGCAATCGATAAGGATTTGGCAGATGTTCTGGGTGCAGGAAAGAAACTGACAAGCATTACTCTGAGTGGTATTCCCAACGAGGGTACCTATGATCTTGCTGTAATGAAAGGAGAAGGAACTGCTGCACCAGTGTGGCAATTGGTCCAGGATGGTGCAGGCAATAAAACAGGAAAATATACATTCGATCTCAAGAATCAAGATATAGTAACAGGCAAGGATTTTGCATTGACATCAGATAACAATACGCTGATGATGATTCCGCAGACCCTGCCAGAAACTGCCAAGTTGAATTTCCAATTCGATTTGGATGGTGTTCCCCAGTCCCTGATTATCGATATGAAGGGTCAGGTATGGCAGCCAGGTAAATCTGTCATCTATAAGCTTTCGGCAAAAGCTATCAATACGTTGAGTAATCCGGAGGTTGTGTATCCTACTTCTTGGAGAGTTGTTGGCTATCCTAAGCAGTCGTTTAATGCCAATGAGGCTATCGGCCTCTATGCAGTAAGTAAGGATGGGTTAGTGGTAATCCCTAATATCAAGCTTGTAAAGCAGCAGGATGATCAGGGTAATCCTATTTGGAAGACAGAGAATAATCAGAGATTCCTGTTCACTACAAATTACAAGTATTTTGTCTACTATCCATATGGTGCGACAGAAACAACCATTGATAGAGAAGCAACAACTGCTGCAGCTTTCTTTAAAGACATAATTGATAAATGGGAACCAGCAAAAGGTCAGAATGAAGAAACGGCTTTGGTGAGCCAGGATCTTCAGGTAGCTAGTGGTGTTGTAAAGCCAGATGCTTCTACATTAGAGTTCGAAATGGCTCATCAGGTTAGTCTTGCGGTATTAACTTTGAGTGACAAGAAAATACCAGTCACATGTTACTTTCAGGATAATTCGTATAAGTATTACTATGGTGATAAGACCATAGAGCCAAAAATTTCTAAGACAGAGGGTGAAAAGACATTGACCGCCTCAACTGATTTTAAAGGCAATGTACCTTATTGTGTAACTAAGGGTACTAAATATCTTCAAATCATTCCGTTGGGTGTACAAACATCGTTTAAGGCTGGAAATCATAATGACGATACTCGAACTCACTGGGGCTTTTTAAAGTCGCATAGCATAACACCAACAGAAAGTACTCCGCAAGAACTTTCAATCCAGGCTGATCCTGCGTTTATACATGGTGTAAGAGACTTCGAATATGATACCAGATATAATCCTGTAACAGGAGCCGGTGCAGGTAAAGAGACTGAATTTGTTCAGGAGTTTGGGGTTCCAGAAGATGCAACCTACAAGTTGGAATGCTGGGGTGCAAGTTCTGCAAAACAAACTGCCTGGTATGGATATGGTTATCCAGATGACGGTGGGGGGATACTCAAAAGGAAACGCAAAACTGAAGGTTACACAAACTCTTTGCGTTTGTGTCGGAGGCGAAGGAACCCCAAATGTTCCTTATGGACAAGGTCAAGTCTACAACTGGGGTGGCTATGGTGGATATAATGGAGGACGTAATTCTAGAAATGGCGCTACTAATAGACAACTAGGTGGCAGTGGTGGTGGCGGTGCCACCCATATTGGATTTAAAAAAGCACTGCTGACCGCTTTTAAGCAAGATTATGACACTCAACTTTTAATGGTAGCAGGTGGACGCGGTGGAGATTGTTATAATTGGACAGGTGGATATGGTGGTGGTGATACTGCTGGAGGATCTCAGTCTTCATCTCAAGGTTTTAACGTGATATCTAATTATGATGGTTCTGGTAATTTTTATGATCCCCACAAAGGTAACGCACCTTACTGGTATAAATTTGGTTTCGGAGAAATTGCTCGTGAGTCAAAAGGTTCCGAAAATGGTAGTGGCGGCTTCTGGGGCGGCTGGGCTGGTACTAATTCATACTCTTCCGGCAGCGGTACTGGTTATGTCAATAAAGCCTTCCTTGACTCCGAAGCAAAAACTATAGCAGGAAATGAACTGTTTGATTCGCTGAGCGGGGTACAGGAAAGAGGTCACAAAGGTCATGGAGCTGCGAAAATTTCATGGGAGGCCAAGAAATGCTTTAATCCGTAGCCGCCGGATATGCCCATCCCCCGTTAGGCGTCCAGGCGGATTTGCAATCCGCCGTCAAAAAATGGCCTAACCTCTTTATGCTTTGGGGATATGTTATCCCCAACACCCAGGCATTAGCCAGCATATCGATGGGATAGGGGGATTGCAAATCCCCCGGCTTAATAGGTCGAACCTTTTTTTACGACGGATTACAAATCCGTCGGGACGCCTAGCGGGGTGGGACGTCTAGCGGAAGACAGCCCTATGCACCATCCGCCGAAAACGAAATATAGCTTAGCACGTAATAAATGCATATCCCGAGGGTACCAGATCCGCCCTCGGGATAGGATAGGAAGAATTCCATTTCATAGAATGCGCATGAAAATGCCGCGCCTCGGCGGAAGTTATGTCGCCGCCGGGGCGTTTTCCTTCCTTGGATCAGGGCGTTTGGGGCATACTTGCGAAAGTTCTGTATGATTCTAAAAGACAGTTCGATATATAATAGGTAGGCTGGCAATAGCCTGTGGTAAATAATCGCAAGAATTAGAGTCTATTGATTGCGGGTATATGTGAATATGCCTCCTTCATATTTAAGGTAGCAGATTAATGTGTGTAGAATCTGCAAGATTAATTTTATAGTTTTAATAGGTAGGTAGTACAGTGGTACATCTACTTACATCTTTTACTTATAATTATCCCCTGCCTGCTTGTGAAAGCCGGCAGGGCTTTTGAATCGAAAAATCCCAAAGATATCATATATCTATAAATATAAATATCAACCCCTAATGAGTTGATACTTGCTTTTGTTTTTTAGGTTTAATTATTACATAAGCAAAACCCCCATCCCGCTTTAGAAAGTAGGATGGGGGATTTCTGTTTATCTTTATCCCAAATATTTCATCAGGATACCAATCTTGCCGGATTCTCTGAGCTTGGTGATGCTCTTCTCTCTGATCTGTCGAACTCTTTCGCGCGTCAAGCCCATCTTGTCTCCGATTTCTTCCAGACCCTTCTCGGTCTCGTCGATACCGAAGCAGGCGCATACAATCTTGCGCTCTCTTTCCTTCAGACATTTGTTGAGCACCTGTTTCAGCTCCTGAGCCATACTCTCATGATCCACATGCTTGTCGGTACGGCTGTCGTCTCCGCTCGACATCACGTCTGCCATCGAGTTGTCATCGTCTTCTCCGAATGGTGCATCGATGCTCACGTGGTGACCGCTAGCCATCATACTCTGAGAGATCTTATCTTCATCTACACCGGTGCGGGCAGACAGTTCCTCTACGCTAGGGCGGCGCTGATTCTCCTGCTCAAAGCGGTTGATTTCCTGGTTTACCTTGTTGAGCGAACCCACCTGGTTCAAAGGCAGTCTCACGATGCGGCTCTGTTCAGCTATTGCCTGGAGGATGCTCTGGCGAATCCACCATACGGCATAGGAGATGAATTTGAAGCCGCGGGTCTCGTCGAAGCGCTCAGCAGCCTTGATGAGTCCGATATTGCCTTCGTCAATAAGATCGGTGAGTGTGAGTCCCTGGTGCTGATACTGTTTTGCCACAGACACCACGAATCTCAAGTTGGCTTCTACCAATTTGTTCTTGGCTCTTTCGCCAACTCTACCTCCCTTTCTTATCTGCTGTGCCAGCTCTATCTCTTCTTCGATAGAGATCATTGGCGCTCTGCCGATCTCTACCAGATATTTATCTAGTGCTTCACTATTTCGATTGGTTATGCTCTTTTGTATCTTAAGTTGTCTCATGATGATCCTACCCCCATTTTTTGTTACTAAACTCTACAAAGTTAGTAAAAAAAGTGATAGGTTGTACTTTTTTACAACATAATTTAACTAAAAATACTTGTTTTTTCGAAATTTTATCTAACTACCTCATTCTGAGAGAATTTTGTGAATGCATCTTGATAGCCATTGAATACATTGATATCTACGGCTCCGTGGATGCCTGCCACCCTGCCATCCGGGCACAGCTGCCAATATACCAGGTGGATGTCTGGCTTGTATTCGCCATAGCGGGCAATCCATATTTTATAGTCGCGCTTTAGGTCGGGTGCTGCAGGCAGATACCGGTTTACGAAGATCTGACTGATGTAGAGGATAGGTTTTACGCCCGTGGCTCTTTCCACAAGTCTTAACCAGGTTCTTACCCTTGCGAAGAGAACGCCCGGACCTCCCATTTTGCTGATCTGGCTATGCGATGGTTCCAGGTCGAGAACCGGCGGAAAATCTCCCTTTCTGATGCAGCTGTGTCTGAGGAAATGATTCGCTTGAGCAACAGCTGGGGTCCTGGTGCTGAAGAAGTGGTAAGTGCCTACTTTATAGCCATGTGTGCGAGCTGCGCTATAGTCTTTCTTATAGTAGGGATTCACGATCGATTTACCCTCTGTGCTCTTGATGTAGATGAAGCGGATCGGGTAGTTTACGTTGCCTGCCACGGTTTTTCTGCTGATGTTTCCCAGATGCGTGATGCGCAGTTTCTTCCAGTTTATCTGATATCGCTTTCTGCCTTTGATGTGCTGATGTTTCGAGATGTCGATACCGTAGATTCGCTGCGAGGTATATACCAGTCGCTCACCCTTGTATTTATCTTTCTTCCATTCGCCCACTCTCAGCGGCTTCTTGGGTGAGATGCTGAATCCCCATCCGTTTCTTTCTCCATTCTTCCATTCTCCTTCGTAGTATGAACCGTCGTGACCCATCCAGGTGCCGTATCCTTCTGCCTGGTAGAGACTGTCGTAGCTGCCCGAGAAATAACCCAGTGAGTCGTGTCGCTGTTCATAGTTGATGGTGTCTCGGTGGGTGACTCCCTGCAGGGTTACGATTCCGATGGCTGTGCGGGGTGCGATGCCGTAGATGCCGTCAGGGGTCGTTTCTGATACCAGCTGAAAGAGGTGGCAGTACTGTCTGTCTTTACTTTCATCTGCATTTGTCTGGATGAGCTTGCAGTCCTCGCTTCGGGCCTTGCCGTTTTCATCGGTGTAGAATGCCTTATATTTAATAAGGTGTACCAATACCAGTTTGCCGTTTTTCTGGCCTGTCTTGTCAGAAGTCGTATTTCCCTGGATATGATGCAGCGAGTCGAGCATCTTCTTGGCTGAATCTCTCAGCACCTTCTCTCGGTTTTCGAAGGCGCAGATTCGGTTGTAACCCAGATCCATCACGCTGTGGGAGTGGATATAGTATGCCAGTTCGCTTTCTTTCCATTTCGAATCCTTGTAGAAACTGTCGAGGGAATCCACTTTCTCTACCAGCACACTGTCTGCATCGAGACCCTGGTAGCGGTTTCGGGTGATGTCGGTATTGTTGGATGCTGCGAGTCGTCCCTGGCATGAAGGAACGAGTGCCCAGCGGTTCATGAAGGTAGCTGCCAGTATGGTGGTATCTTCGTCGAATCGCAGCATGGTTTTGCCGTTTCTTCTTATTTCGTAGCAGCTGTAGGCTTCTATTCTGGCTTTGGCTGCCTGCACCTGTTCTCTTGTGGGATTCAGACAGCGGTAAGTCCAAAATCCCAGGGCGCAAAGTAGAATGATGAATAGGGCACCAGCTATTCTGATGCCTTTCTTTCTGTTGTTTGTCATTGTTACAATTCCTCCTGTATTTCTTTTCTCTCCCTTTCTATAGTTCTTATCTATATATCTATAGTCCTTATTTTATCTGTTGTTTTTATCAGACTTCTGAATTTACCTCCAGCTCTATCTCCAGGATGGATTGGGTGTTGGGGGTGATTCTGCAGTGGTCTGATGTTCTTTCTCCGATGAGCCAGATGATTTCGCCTGCCTTGTCGGTCAGTACATGTTGGCTCATCTTCTCCATGTAGTTTCGCTTGCGGTCTGTCAGATAGTCGCTTACCAGCTTCGTTCCCTTCATGCCGAAAGGTTTGAATCTGTCGCCCTGCTGGGTGAGTCGATAGGTGAGCGGGAAACTAACCTGGTTGGCATCCAGGGTGATGCGGCGGCTTTCCTTGCTTGGCGTAAAATCGGCTGTGCGAGGGTAGCGGCGGATCCTGATTCTCGTGTTTCTGGCAAGACTGTAATTTCCTTCTTCCGGAAGGCGGAAAGCTCTTTCTTTCTGCAGGTTGTCCATTTCTTTCAGCGGTGTGACGAGCAGCTTCTCGCGGTCGATGCAAAGCATGTATTCGTTGCTTTTCCAAATCTTGCCTATGCCTCCGTCCTGGCTGTTCATACTTTCTATGATACCGTCGATGGTATCACCATGAAAGCCGTAGCTGCCAATGAGCTGATGGAGCATGAACTCCGGACTTGCCGCCTGCATTACGAGCTGCTTGCCGATGGTTATGATGTTGCTGGAATCATCTGGATGCGATGTGCTGGAATCATCTGTCTGTGATGGTATATCCACAGCGTCATCGAGCATCATCTTAGCCTGTCTGAGGTATCTGGCCGATTGGGCGATATTCTCCCTGGCTGCAGGGTTCAGTGTTTCCAACAGCGGAATCACGTGATGGCGGATCTTGTTGCGCAGGGCATCATCCTCCAGATTGGTGGAGTCGGTGACGTAGTCCTGGCCCTTTTCTGCGAGATAGCCGAGGATGTCCTGACGGCTGATGCAGAGTAGGGGGCGCAGGATGTTTCCGTTTTTGGGAGCGATGGCTGCGAGTCCATCCACCCCCGAACCTCTCAGCAGATTGAGCAGGAGCGTTTCCACGTTGTCATCTCTGTGATGCGCCACGCAGATGCCGTCGGCTTCGATGTCTCGGGCGAGTTGTGCGAAATAGCGGTAACGCAGATCCCTCGCAGCCATCTCGATACTCACCTTGTGCTTTTCGGCATAGGTGAGGGTATCGAAGTGGATGCGATGCAGGCAGATGCCTTCACGCTCGCAGAGATCTACGCAGAACTGTTCGTCGCGCTCGCTTTCTTTGCCACGCAGGTGGAAGTTGCAGTGGGCTGCATGGATGGGCTTCCCCAGGTTCTTGAGAATCAGGAGCAGGGCCACACTGTCGGCTCCTCCCGAGAGGGCAACAATATAAGAACCGTCGTGCTTCCACATTCCGTGGCGCACGATATAGTTTCTGACTATCGTTTCTATCTTGTTCATATTCTATATTCCTGAATCTTCATCTTTTTAATCTTTCTATGCTGCTATTTATTCCACCTGACTTGAAAAACTAACCTTGAAGTTCTCTTTTAATGTCCTTCTTTCAGGAACTTCTCGGCGCGCTGGAGATCTTCCGGGGTATCGATTCCCACGGTCTCAACGTCTGTGGTTCCCACCTTGATCTTGTATCCGTTCTGCAACCAGCGCAGCTGTTCCAGGCTTTCTGCAATTTCGAGAGAGCTTTGTGGCAGCTGGGTTACCTCTCTAAGTACTTCCTTTCGGTAAGCGTAGATGCCCAGGTGCTTGAGGTAAGGGAAGTGCTGGAGCCACTCCTTGCGCTCCTTGCCACGTACGTATGGGATGACGCTGCGGGAGAAGTAAAGAGCGAAGCCCTGGTTGTTCACGGCGATTTTCGGACTGTTTGGATTCTCTACCGCCTCCATCGTGGTGAAAGCCTTGCCCAAGGTGGCAATCTGGGTGGTTGGGTCATCGAAGCAGTGGCAGATGGTTTCCAGCTGGCTTTTTGCCACGAAAGGTTCATCGCCCTGTACGTTGACGATGACATCCCAGTCGCCGCCAATCTTCTCGATGGCTTCCTCTATGCGGTCGGTTCCGCTCTTGTGGTCAGTACGGGTCATTACCGCCTTACCTCCAAAAGCTTCCACGGCATTGAAAATGCGCTCGTCGTCAGTAGCCACGTATGCTTCTTCTAAAACAGCAGCCACCTTTTCATATACATGCTGAATTACAGGCTTGCCACCAAGTATGGCAAGAGGCTTGCCAGGGAAACGCGTTGAAGCGTATCTTGCTGGAATAATACCGATAAATTTCATAATCTTCTTTTTATTTGTTCTCTTGAGAGATGTTGCTGATAGCATTTCGCTCTTGAGAGATGTTTCTGTTTATCGCTTCAGAGCGATGTTGTAATTGTAATAATGTGTGTTGCCGGTGATGTCTTCGAGCACCTGGATGAAAGGAGGGAACTTCACGCTCTCGCGTTTGGCGATGCCTTTGGTTTCCAGGATCATCAGGTCTTTTACTGGCTCTGAGAATGAATCCAGCTCGAAGTACTGACCTTTCCAGATAAAGCTCTTGCGGTGCTTGCGGATGGTAGCACGGTAAGGGTCTGCCTGCTGGAGCATATTCTCGTAGAGATTAGCGCTGATCTGTCGCTCGGTCTCAACCTGCTCGTTGTCGGCTACGCGCTTCTTAGTGGTGTGAACATATACGTACTTTCCACCTTCGAATCCGCGGCGACGGAGACGGATCTCGCTGCCTGGTTCTCCCGAAAGATAGGTCTGAACGATATCGCTGTCGATGGCATTTGGCACTTCGCCGGTCAGTTTCACGATATACTTTCTTTCCTCTTCGATAGGTTGCGGAATACCCAGCACATTGCTGATTTCCTTGAGCACACGGTTCAGCTTGTTGTTGAAGTCCTCGTGGTTGTTGATTACTCTCAGATGTGGGTGTCCCTTCCAGGCGGAAACGATTTTCTTGTCCAGTTCCCTGGCTATCTGCAATCCCTTTTCGTCCGCCTTTTCCACGCGCTGGGCGTTGTTGGCTGTGGTGTAGAATTGTTCAGCGCCATCTGCGGCAGAAACCAGATGCAGTACGGCATCGTAGCGTTCACGCAGCTGGGTGTTGGTATATCCCTGCTCGGAGATGATGCGGTTCCAGAAGTCCTCTGTCAGGTAGGTGGAGATATCCATCGTGCCACGGTCGCAGACGATGATGACCGGCTTGTCGATGGTTTCAGCCATTTTGGTGAAACTGTCTTCCAGTCCGATCTGAGTCAGGAAGGTAGCTTTTTCTCCCTCGAAGAAGAACTTCTCGTTTTTGGTGAGATAGTTCATTCCTGCCTGGGTGAACATGGTAGGAACCTCAGGAATGGTAAACACCTTGTATCCAAGGCCAGAGAAGTGGTCGATTATTTTAACCAGCGCAGTGGTTTTACCTGCGCAAGGACCACCTGTAAGTACAATTTTCTTAATTGTATTCATTATCTTATTTTTTGTTATTATCAGATGCGTCATAGGATGTGGCAAGCGCCCTCATTCCTTTTATGGGTGCAAAGATAGCAATAAATTCTTTAAGAAAGAAAAAAACTTTCGGTTTTATTTTGTATTCTAAATGAATTAATGTATCTTTGCAAAGTTAAACGACAAGAAATAAGACTAGAAATAACAGATGATTTACTTCATTTCAAAGAAATTAGAAATATCAGCAGCCCATTCGCTCACCCTCAGTTACGAGAGTAAGTGCAGCAGTCTGCATGGTCACAACTGGCAGATTGAACTCTTTTTCGTGGGCAGAGAGTTGAACCAGGATGGCATGGTGATAGATTTCACCCATGTCAAGAAAGCGGTGCATGGCAAGATGGATCACGCCAATCTCAACGAGGTGTTTGATTTCAATCCTACCGCCGAGAATATCGGAAGATGGCTCGTGGATCTCTTCCCAGAGTGCTATAAGGCTACGGTGCAGGAGAGCTTCGGCAATACTGCCGTGGTGGTTGACGAAGAGAAAATCAAAGGAATCGAGCATCTGGTTCCTTAATATAGGAGCTGGTAATTAATATAAGAAAAAATGTATAAAGTTAACGAGATATTCTATTCCCTTCAGGGAGAAGGAAGATGGATGGGCAGACCAGCTGTTTTTGTTCGTATGAGCGGCTGCAATCTGAAATGTCCTTTCTGCGATACCGATTTCAAGGGATATAAGGAGATGAGCGCCGAGGACATCCTGACTGCGTGCCTGGAGAAGGGTGGCGATTGCCGCTTTATTGTTCTTACAGGTGGCGAACCAACCTTGCAGGTAGATGCGGAACTCATCCAGCTCCTGCATCAGCAGGGATATTATCTTTCGATGGAAACCAACGGCACCCACGTGGTTCCTGAGGGCATCGACTGGGTTACCTGTTCGCCAAAGTTGGACTTTACGGAGGGTGGTGAACTCGCCTTGAAGAAGGTGGATGAGTTGAAGCTGGTCTTTGATGGCGCTCACGAAGTAAACAATTATGGATTGGAAGCCACCTATCAGTATCTGCAGCCTTGCGATGTGGGCAATGATGCCCGCAACCGCTTTATCCTCTCCGGCTGCATCGACTATGTGAAGCAGCATCCGGAATGGCAGCTCTCGCTCCAAATGCATAAGATCGTGGGAATCCGATAAATCATCACAAGATAATTCACATAAGATCATTCCGATTAGTCTCACAAGATAATCATGTAAGATAATCACAAGATCATAATAAAACAGCAATAAATATAATGGAAAAAGTAAAGACTTTGATTATAGGTAGCGGTCCTGCGGGATATACAGCTGCCATTTATGCAGGTAGAGCTGGTCTCAATCCTGTATTGTATTCTGGTATGCAGCCAGGCGGCCAGCTTACCATCACCACAGAGGTAGAGAATTTCCCTGGTTATCCTAATGGTGTGGATGGCACCCAGATGATGATGGATATGAAGGAGCAGGCAGCCCGCTTTGGTGCTGATCTCCGTGACGGAAGCATTTCAAAGGTGGATTTCTCTTCCCGCCCTTATCATCTTACCGATGAGCGTGGCAACGAGATTGAGGCTGATACCGTGATTATCGCTACAGGTGCTTCTGCCAAGTACCTCGGTCTGGCTGATGAGGAGAAATATCGTGGACAGGGTGTTTCTGCCTGTGCAACCTGCGATGGCTTCTTCTATCGCAAGCGTACGGTTGCCGTAGTGGGTGGTGGTGATACTGCCTGCGAGGAGGCGATGTATCTTTCTGGTCTTGCCAAGAAGGTGTATATGATTGTTCGCAAGCCTTATCTCCGTGCTTCTGAGATTATGCAGAAGCGTGTGAAGGAGAAGGAGAACATTGAGATTCTTTTCGAGACCAATACGCTCGGCTTGTTTGGTGAGAATGGAGTAGAGGGTGCTCATCTGGTTCGCCATAAGGGTGAGGCTAATGAAGAGAAGTTTGATATTGCTATCGATGGTTTCTTCCTGGCTATCGGCCACAAGCCTAACACCGATCTCTTCAAGGATTTCATCGATTTGGATGAGCAGGGATTCATCAAGGTGGTTCCTGGTACTGCGAGCACCAATCTTCCTGGCATCTTTGCTGCCGGCGATGTTGCCGACCCAGTTTATCGTCAGGGCATTGTTGCTGCCGGCTCTGGTGCCAAGGCTGCGATCGAGGCAGACAGATATTTGCAGCAGTTGTAAAATAATGAAATGTTTTGGTTGGTAAAATCTGCCAGCCTAAACATTAATTTAGTTAAAAATTTCGTCTGATTTTTTGTCGGATGCTTGAAAAGTAGTACTTTTGCATTCGCATTTCAGACAAAGGAAGATTGGCAGAGTGACCGAATGCGCTGGACTCGAAATCCGGTATACCCTCTTCCGGGTATCGAGGGTTTGAATCCCTCATCTTCCGCGAAACTTTTCTCCATACAAAAAATCCGCAGAGAGCATAACTTAGCTCCTGCGGATTTGTTTTTTATGATTATTTGTTTTCTTTTCGGATGGCTTTCTTGCTCCCGCTTTTCTTCTTTCCCTCTTTCTTCACTTCTTTCTTCTTTTTCTTGATTCCGAAGAGGTCGCGCCAGCCGTTGAAATCCTTTTTCATGATCAGACCGAGACCTTGCGTGTTGAGGCTGTTTCGGGTGAAATAGCGGTCGTTGGTCTGGTTGTACATGCGCACGGCGAGATTGCCGTTCGGGAAGATGAGATAACGGAGATCGAAGTCGCCGATGAAACTCTGCGTGGCATTCGTATTGTCGCGATAGCCAAACTGACCGTTGAAGAGCAGACGATTGTTGAGCAGCCTTCCGCTCAGGATTCCCTCGTATTCTGCATTGTTGAAGCCTTCATCGCCCGTGGAGATGTTGGCACCGAAATTCCAGTTGTTGCTCTTTACCACATTCGATAATACGGTGTTGAGCTGCTGCGAAATCGTTCCGCTCAGAAAACTCTGCATCGCCAGCGAAGTCTGACTCTGCTGGTCGGCATCCTCGCTGCTCTGGTTGTTCTTGGTCTGCGCATAGAATCGTCCGATGGCGAGCAGATAGAGCACCTGCTGGTTCATCTCTTCCTGCGAATTGATGACCGAGTAGATCATCTGCTTAGCATCCGTATTCACCGTAGGCAGGTCCATTGTGAAATCTACGCTCGGCGATTGAGGGGTGCCCGTGATGTTCATCAGGCAATCTGCTCGGATGTTGTTGCTGCTGAACGAACGGCCGATGCTCAGGTCGCTCAGCGGAACACCGTTCACCGTATATTTCGCCTGCAGATTCAGTGGGGCATTGTATGGATTGCCACCGAAGGCGATGGTTCCGCCCGGCATGAACTCGAAGTCTTTCTTGATGACATTCTGTATCGTGAGCTTATACACTCCATGGTCCACCACATAGTTGCCGAACATGTCGAAAGAGCCCTTGTTAAACCAGTTGGCTCTTAGTACGCCATTGCCGTTCAGCGTGATGTAGTCGCCGCTCTGAGGGTCCATCATCAGCTTCAGCGTCAGGTTAGGGGTGGCATTCACCAGGAAGTTGATGCGCATGTCTGATGAGAAGTCGATGTCGTCGTCATCATCCTTCTGCAGATGCTTCAGACTGTCGGTCAGCTCCGGAGCGATGTCGTGCCAGTGGATGAAGCTCTTGTCGCTGATGGCATCAGGGCTCGCCACGTTATATACGAAGATGCTGCCAGGTCCCGGTTCTGCATCGATGTCGATGATGGTTTCGCCGCTCTTGCCGTGGATGCCCACCTCGCCGGTGGCATAGACGGTGCCGTAGAAGGTGTTGTCGCCAAACTCGTGGGTGTCGTAGCCCAGGAAGTTGTGCGCCTTCAGGGTGAGGTCGTAGCTCAGTCGGGTGAGGTGCTTGTGATGGATACCACCGCTTACGAGCGCCATGTTGTGGTTGCGGTCGTAGATGGTATCATTGTTCAGCAGGATATCATTCGGAATGGCGTGGGCATGCAGGTTTCTGAAACTGTACTCGGTGCCCAGCTGCTTCATGTGCATCTTGCCGGTAGCGTAGATGTCGCCCACCAGGTTGATGTCGCTCAGGTCGCCCACCAGGTTCACCTTTCCTTTCGCCCTTGCCTGGATGTCGTCCATGAAACTGCCGCAGAAGCTCTCCATGAATTTCATGTTCGTGCCCTGCGCCTCGATGCCCAGGTCTATGTAGTTTCGCTTCGGCGATACATATCCGTCTATCAGCGTCTGATGATCCTTGCCCTCGTCAGCCACGGCGTTGATGTCTATCTGACTCAGTTCTTTGTTGAAGCTTACGTTGGCATGCAGCACTCCCATCGGACCGTGTTCGAACTCGAAGTCCTTGATGTCGAGTTTGGCGTAGGCGTCGGGATCATTGAAGATGCTCTTCACGATTGCATTGCCGGAAGCCCTTCCTGCGAAATCCACCGAGTGGAAGTTCACGAGGTTCAGGATGTACTCCACATCCACATCCTTCAGCTGCGCCACGATGGAGTCTTCCTTGTTCGGGGTAGCGAGTCCGTTCACCGCCACATGCTGGTCGCCGTGGCTTACCTCGAAGTTCTCTATCTCCAGGTGGTTCTTGCTGTAGGTGATGTCAGCCGGATGCACCTCCCAAGGCTTTTCAGCGATATGGATTACCGATGGCTTGATATCTACGTGGGCGGTAGATACGTTGTCCGTATTCTTGTAGAACTGCGCCTCGGCGTTCAGCGCTCCGTGGATAGGCAGGCTCTTGGAGTGGTTGTTGTATCCCAGCGATGCCATCAGAGTGTTGTCGGCTGCCGCTGCCTTCACGTGCAGGGTAGGGCTTATGCTGCCCGCCGCACCCGTCTTGATGCGAGCATCCACCTTCAGCGTATCGCCCTCGGTGTTCATCTGAAGGGCTCCGCCGCTGTAGTCGCTGCCGTTGTAGCTGAAGGCTGGCAACTGTGCCGTGAGGTTGACCGAGCGGTCGAGGTCGGAGATGTTTCCGTCTATCACCACCGGCTGCTGGATGTCGAGCGGTACGCCCAGCATTCTCTGCAGTATTTCGGTAGAGGCTATCTCTGCCTCTATGCTGAAGTTGTTTCTTGCCTTGTCGCTGGTCTTTCCGATGCCCGGCAGGGTAGGCAGCTTGCTTGCCAGCATGTTGGTCATGGTCTGAACCAGGGTGCCGTAGTCGTACTGTCCCTTTACGTGGATGTTGGCGAATGACGCTTCCAGGTCCAGATAGCTGTCTGCTCCTTCGTTCTTGGCACTCACCCTGATGTCGTTCAGGGTGTAGGTGTTGTCTGCCATCTTCACGCCCAGTACGGTAGGTTGCAGATGCGCCAGGTTGAGCTGGGCTTCATACTGCTTCTTCGGGATGGAGTACTTGCCCGCCACCTGCAGGTTGATATTCGGGTCGGCGATGGATGCGAGTCCGTCGATGAGTCCCTTGTTGTAGCTGCCGTCCAGCCTGATGTTGCTGAATCGGTAGTTGTTGAAGTCGAACCGCGGAATCTCGCCTTTTGCCACGAGATGCTCCTTGGTGCCCTGTGCGGTGAGGTGGGCGGCGATGATGCCCAGCTTGGCGTTGTCGAGAATCTTGCCCAGGTTGATGTCCTTAGTGTCCACCTTGGCGTAGAGCTGCTTGCCGTTCTGGTGGGCGTCTATCTCCACGTTTCCTGCGTCGGTGCGCAGTACGCCCTTGGTTCCTATCTGGCTCTTGCCTTTTCCGCTGATTACACCTTTATAATATATGTTGCCCAGACGGAGCACCTCTTTCGGAATCTTCACTTTGCTGCCCAGGTTGGCGGCTATCTGCTCCACGCCCTCGTCAGAAACCTTCAGGGTCTCTATGTTGGCGATCCAGTGCAGCTTCCGGTTCCAGTCGCTCGCCTTGGCATTCGCCTTGAGCAGGATGCTTCCGCTCCGGGTCTTGAAGTGGAGCTGGTGGATGCGAGCCGATGTACTGGTGCCCGAGAAGTGGGTGTCGATGTAGAGGGCATCGTTCCATTTCCTGAGGATAGGAGCGAAGCAAGCCACATCCGACAGGGTGATGAGCGATGGCTTGATGCCGCCTTCAAACTGCAGCGTTTCGCTGATGAGCTTTCCCTTCTCGTCGGTGCGGTAGGTAGCGATGAGGTCTTCCAGCTCCAGGTTGCTCTTCGGCAGTTCCAACTGGAAGTCGCTCAGGCGCGCCTGATGCTTGTCTGCATTCACCTTGAACCGGAGATTCTTTACTTGAAGTCCTGATTTATCGGTGAAGGCTATCTTCTTGATGGATAGATGAATGTCATTATCTGTGAGATGATGCAGGGCAATGTGTGCCGAGAGATTGCTGATGCCGATGTGCTGAGGCGAGAATACCCCCGCAGCCGATGCGATGTCGCGCTGGTTGTAGGCGATGGATCCGTGGCGGATGATGACGCTTCCGATGCGCAGGTCGAGTGGCTTGTGCTGGGTGGTATCCTTAGAGGCGAGCGAATCGAGCATGAACTGGATGTTCATGTCGCTCTTGGCATTCTGCTTGTAGATGTTGGCTCTCAGACCGAAGAGCTGTGCCGATGAAACCGAGATTTTTCCGTCTTTCAGCGGCAGCAGGTCCACCTTTGCCGAGAGTCGGGAAGCATAGATCATGCTGTCGCCCTTCTGGTCGAGCATCTTTACATCGTCGATGATGATGCGGTTGAAGAAACCCAGGTTGATCTTTCCCACGCTCACTTCTGTTCCGAATTTCTGGGCGAGGGCGGTGGCTACGGTAGAGCCGAGGAAGGTCTGTACTGGTGGCAGGTGCAACAGTACGATGAGTATCACATAAAGGGCGAAGATAGTCCAGATGATACAGCTGATGATATGTTTAAATCGTTTCAGAGTCTTATGAATATTTAATGTTAATTTGCAATGGGCATTCCTGTTCGTCTGCAATGGGCATTTGCCGTTAATTTGCAATCTGTGTTTGTCAAAACAGGCTTGCAATCTGAATCTGTGTTGAAATTTAGGCACAAATTTACTGCTTTTTTGTTACATTATCAAATAATTTAGTGATTTTTCTTCCTCGTCTTACTTTTTTTTGCTATTTTTGCAGCATAATTTGAATGTTTTCACAAAATAAGACCGGAAAATCAGTTTTAAAATATAATATTTTTAATGTAGTTATGGCAAATGTAATTAAGTTACGTAAAGGCTTGGACATTAACCTTACGGGTAAGGCTTCCAAGGATGTAGACATCCCAGTGGTACAGGCAGCCGAGTATGCGCTCGTGCCTGCAGCTTTCGTGGGTGTTACTCCTAAGGTAGTTGTACGCGAGGGCGACCATGTCAATGCCGGAGACGCCTTGTTTGTGAACAAGGCTTGCCCAGAGGTGAAGTTTGCCTCACCAGTGAGCGGTCAGGTTACCGCCATTGAGCGAGGGGAGCGTCGCAAGGTGCTTTGCATCAAGGTGAAGGCAGACGCTGAGCAGACCTCTACGGATTTTGGTAAGAAAAACGTTGAGTCGTTGGACGGTGCAGCCGTGAAGCAGGCGTTGCTCGAGGCTGGATTGTTCGGTTACATCAACCAGTTGCCTTACGCAGTATCCACCACACCGGATACCACTCCTAAGGCAATCTTCGTTTCTGCCCTCCGCGACATGCCGCTCGCTGCCGATTTCGAGGTAGAACTCGCTGGCAATGAGGATGCTTTCCAGGCAGGTTTGACAGCCTTAAGCAAGATTGCGAAAACTTATCTTGGCGTTGGAGTTGAGCAGCACAGCAATCCGCTCGGCGAGGCTAAGAACGTAGAACTCAACGTGTTTGATGGTCCTTGTCCTGCTGGTAATGTAGGCGTACAGGTGAACAACGTCGACCCTGTAAACAAGGGCGAGGTGGTTTGGACTGTTGATCCTGCATCGGTTATCTTCTTCGGTCGCCTCTTCCTTACAGGTAAGGTTGATCTCCACAAGAAGGTGGCTGTTGCTGGTAGCGAGATGAAGCAGACCGGTTACGCTAACGTGTTGGTAGGTACACCATTCTCTGCTTTCGTTGAAGCACAGCTGAAGGCTACTGATCACGTGCGCCTGATCAATGGTAACCCATTGACCGGTACCAAGACCACAGTGGCAGATTTCGTTGGTGGCCACACATCAGAGATCACAGCCATCCCAGAGGGTGACGACTGCGACGAGATGCTCGGCTGGATTCTTCCACGCACCGATCAGTTCTCTACCTCCCGTTCTTATCTCTCTTGGCTTTTCGGCAAGAAGAAGGAGTACAATCTCGATGCCCGCATCAAGGGTGGCGAGCGCCACATGATCATGAGCGGCGAGTACGACCAGGTTCTCCCTATGGACATCTTCGGTGAGTATCTCATCAAGGCAATCATCGCAGGCGATATCGACAAGCAGGAGCAGCTCGGTATCTATGAGGTTAGTCCTGAGGACTTTGCGGTTGCTGAGTTCGTGGACAGCTCTAAGCTCGAATTGCAGAAGATTGTACGTGAGGGCTTGAATACCCTGCGCAAGGAGAATGCTTAGTTCGAGGAGAACGCTTAATTTTAACAATGAATAAATAAAATGAGTGCATTAAGAAATTATCTCAATAAGATAAAGCCTAACTTCCAGAAGGGA
>OLQW01000190.1_pt1 | contig 40805 bp, 47 predicted proteins | sample 1672901 | NCBI WGS metagenome assembly OLQW01 (sample SAMEA3136735, study PRJEB25190) | human gut metagenome | reverse complement strand
GCACTATTGAGCCAATTTCTCTCGCTTTATATTCAAGAATTTTTATAAATTCACTGTTACACTAATTTAAATATCATCCTCCATAGGTAGAAAATCATCTAAGATTTTATTTCCTCCAATTATTTTATATCAATATCTTTTAAAACATTAACAAAATTTTTAGCTATCAACTGTGGTCTTGTGATTGCTGAACCGACAATCGCACCAAAAGCACCACATTCATAAGCTATTTTTAAATCTTCTGGTGTATTTATTCTACCTTCTGCAAAAACTGGGATATCAAGTCTATCCACCATTCTTGCTACCAACCCAAAATCAGGGCCTTTTAATTTAGGTGTATAATCTGTATATCCAGATAATGTTGTAGATACACAATCAAAACCTATTTTCTGAGCAAAAATCCCTTCTTCATCATTAGAGATATCAGCTAAAGCAATTTTACCATTATCTTTTATCAATTTAACTAAATCCTCTAATTTTTCATCATTTGGACGTTTACGCAATGTCGCATCTAAAGCGATTATTTCACAACCACTTTCCAATAATTCTTCTACTTCTTTTTTTGTAGCTGTGATATAAATTTCAGAATCATCATAGTTTCGTTTAATCAAACCGATAACAGGAAGACCTGTTACTTTTTTAATTTCTTTTATATCTTCTACACCTTGTGCTCGTATACCCACTGCACCAGCCTGTTTTGCTGCTAACGCCATTCGTCCCATAATAAACGGGCTATGTAATGGTTCATCAGGAAGAGCTTGACAAGAAATTATTAATTTTCCTTTAAACTGTTCTAACAATATTGATAACTCCTCTCTCTATTTAAATTAAATTTATTATTTATTCCTTATGTTTTTTCTTACAAGCTTATTATAATACTACTCTATTAAAAATGCAATATTATTTCAAAATATTTTTAAGAAAATTTTATAAATAGCAATTTTATTTAACATGATAAAAATTATTAAAAATAAATCTATAGCAAAAAAGACTTTTAAAATCAACATTTTAGCTTTAATAATTTCTTTTGTATATCAAATTTCAATCTAGAAAAAATTTTCCATTAGCAAAAGAATTTTCATTTCAAATATATTCTTCTAAAATTTTGATATAAAATTTCATTTTACATCTATATCCGCCTTATTTTATTGCTTTTAGTCATTATTTATGATATAATATATTAACTCTCGGGGATGTAATGGTTTCGACGGGGGTAGTTGGTGCATGGTAAGCGAGTCGGGAGGTCATCAACCCGTTAGTAAGGTGAAACTTTTATTTAAATATAAAAGCTAACAAAGAATACGCTTTAGCAGCTTAATGCTAACCTCTTTCTATTCTTTTCCCACGTGAATAGAAAAGAGGCCAACAGTGGGATACTTAAAAATCAATTCTCGGAGATTTTTAGGGAATTTTATCGAGATAGTAAAATTATAGCCTGTCTATAGGCGATAGTTTTGCGAATTTAAAATATAGACTGCACTCGGAGAAAGCTATGAAACAATACTTTCGGACAGGAGTTCGATTCTCCTCATCTCCACCAAAAATAAAATTCAGCTGAATTTTAATATGTTATAAGTCATGGAATACCTAATAGGTATTCCATTTTTATTTTAAAATTTAATTAAAGGAGTTTTTATCTTGCTTTATATCTTCCAAGAATTATCTATCCTATTTTTAAGTACATTAACAATTTTATTTTTGTTATTGATCACTACTCATAATAAATATAAATTTTTTGCTATAGATACAATTTCTTTTCAAAATGAATTTTCTCATTTCACGCATCAACCAGTTAAATTTTTTTATACCTTAATACATAAAAACTCCTATTTATTTCGTTTAATTTCTTATATCTTCATATGTAGCTTTTGCTCTTCTTTATTCTTTTTCTTAACTAAAAATTTTTCTTTAATTTTATCAGCAATTCTAGTTTTACCATTATCTTTATTTCTTATCTATATTTTTTATTATATTATTTATTTTTTCTCTACTATCTTAATCAAAATAATCGATGTCGGTGCTTTTTCTTTAAATTCTATTTTTTCCCTTATTTATATAAATCTTGGTCTTGTATATATTACTTATCCTTTTGACACTACATTTTTTATTCAAACTATTGCTTTCATTTTATCTTGTATCAATTTATTTATCTGTTATATTTTACTTTTAAATACTTTAAGATTTATTTTAAAAAATATCTTATCTTATACCAACATCTTTAATCATCATAATCTTTGGAAAGTAGCTTTACTTATTATTTTTACATTTCTTAGTATTTTAACTTTATGTTGTTATATCGGTAATATTTATTATCCTAATGCTTATTCTGTAGACACGCTTACTATTTTTGATTTATTTTATTATGTTGTTATTACATTTGGCACAATTGGTTATGGTGATATTTCCCCTACTTGTATGTATACTAAGGCAATCGCTATTTTTATTGTATTTACTAGTATTGGTTGTATCAGTATCATGCTTAGTAGTTTTCTATCTGTTACTCATGAAAAAGATGAATAATTTTGCTTTTAATCTAAAAAAAACAGTCGTAAATTTTACGGCTGTTTTTTTCTTTCTTATCTTTTTATTCATTTCTAACTGTAACCAAAAATACACCAATAAAAATCAATATACTACCTAACCAAAAATTCCAAGTAATTTGTTCATCTAAAATTAACCAACCTAAAAATGTCCCTACTATTGGTTGAAAAAAGAAAAACAATCCACTAGCTCCAGCGTCCATCAATAATAAGCCTTTGTTCCATAACATAAAAGCTCCTGCCGTAGATACTGCACCTAAATATACTACAGAACCTACCATAACTGGATTTAATATTTCATCCCAAGGTAATGCACTTACTGTAAACACATTAAATGGTGCTAAACAAACTATTCCCGTAATCACTGCATAAAAATTTATCACGAGTGGTGGATATTTACTCGGAATTAATTTTAATAATACTGACATTAAAGCCCAAGTAAGTGCTGCAATCGTTGAGTAAAATACGCCTAATTGCTTATCAAACTCCATATTATCAATACCTGCAATTAATATTACCCCTACTGTTGCTAATACAATAGATAATATTTTGCGGATAGTAATTCGCTCTTTTAATAACCACATTGCAAAAATTAACATAAATGCTGGTGTTGCCGAAGTTACTACTGAACCCATTTGTGCTGAAGAATACATTGTACCATATTCTTGTGTAACGATAGATATAGTATGTCCTATAATCCCTATACTCATTAATATCCAAATATCTTTTTTATCTATTTTTAAATTTACACCTTGATAAATAACAATAATCGATAACACTACAAAAGCTATTAAATATCTAAACCAAACCAAAGGGATTGGCGGAATAAGGTCAACTACTAATTTTACAGCTACAAACATTCCACCCCAAATACTAGCTGCTATAGTTAAAAATATTCCACCTAATACTCTATTTGACATTTTTAATTTATCTCCCCAATATAAAATCTGCCTATAATTAATATTAATTTCTAGGCAGATTTTTATTTTATTTATTCAATCTTTTATTTATCATTGACCAAACATCTTTTGTTTCAAAACCTTTTCTCCATGAGGCTACTCCTGCAAGTTTATATTTTTTGACTAAATCTACTTTTAAGCGCAAAGAATTTACATCTTCTTTCCATACACGATATATTTTTCCATCTTCATGATAAGCAAAATATATTTGACCTTCATTTTTTAGCCAAATAGGATATTTATCTTTTTCCTTCATTAATTTATTGGCATCTTCCATATTTAAGGTTTTAGCTGATATATTACCTTCATAATCTTCTTCCCATAAACGCATATACAAAGGAATTCCTAAGATGATTTTTTTTGAAGGGACTTGCTCTGTTAAATCTTTTACTCCATTTTCCACCCAATTTAATGATGCTACTGACCCTGCTGTTTTAGATAATCTACCATGCTCATCATATGCCATCAAAACAAGATAATCTACATATTCGCCTAATGCTTTTCTATCATAACATTTAGACCAATTTTCCATATCTGAAGCCACCGTTATATCCATAGAGATTATAACTTCATCTTGATGTAGTGCCTCAGTTACTTCTTTCATAAATTCAGTCAATTTATCTCTATCTTCATCATAGATATTTTCTAAATCAAAATTATAGCCTTCAATATTATAACGATGTGCATAAAATATCAATTGACGAATGATATAATCCTTTGCCTTTTTATCATTTAACCATTTATGTGTCATTTCGGCATTAAAATCATTATGAATTAATGGCCATATTTTATAACCTTTTTCTCTTACATTTTTTAAATAATTTATATCTATCTTATTTTGAATATGCCCTTGTTCACTATCAATTACAAACCACGATGGTGATACGACATTTACTCCTGGAATCTTATCAATTTTTGATAAATCATTTTCTTCATCAATAACTGGTTGCCATACTAAATTTATTTTTTCTGATGTTTCTTTAGATAAATTATCACTTTGACCTGCTAAACATATTGATATCATCATCATATATATTCCCAAAGTCATATAGATAATTTTTTTACATAAATGCAACTGCTCTTCCCTTCTCCTTATATCAATCATTATTTGCTATAGATTTTTTCTTTTAAAGCTATACCTGTAGGTGTAGTAGCTAGACCGCCAGTAGCTGTTTCGCGTATACTTTTTGGCATAGATTTGCCAATGCGATACATAGCATCAATTACTTCATCTACTGGTATCACTGATTTTATACCAGCAAGGGACATATCTGCTGCCAAAATCGCTACTGTCGTTGCAAATCCATTGCGTTTTACACAAGGAACTTCTACAAGCCCTGCCACAGGGTCACAAGCTAAACCTAATAAATTTTTAATCGCTAAGGCTACTGCATTGCCAATCTGTTCTGGAGAGCCACCTGCAAGATGAACTAACGCTCCCGCTGCCATACCAGCTGCTGAACCGCATTCAGCCTGACAACCACCTTGAGCACCTGCAATCATGGCATTATTTTCAATCACCATGCCGATACCTGTCGCTGTAAATAATGCATTACAAATCTGCTCATCATCATAATTATAATGATTTTGAGCAGCAATCAAAGCCCCTGGAACAATACCACAAGAACCAGCTGTTGGGCAAGCAGCTATTTTCCCCATAGCAGCATTTGTTTCTGCTACAGCTACTGCATAAGAAGCTGCTTCTTTGACAAAATCGCCAGCAAAACTATCTTTAAATGTGAATAATTTTTGAGCATCTCCGCCTACCATGCCACTGACAGATTTTTGCGTATTATTTATACTTTTTTCTGCTGACTCTTTCATTACTTGCCAAATAGTTTGCATATTTTCTTTAATATAAATTACAGATTTAAAACTATGTGTTGCTTCATATTCTACAACGATATCATCAATAGTTCGCTCTTGTGCATTTGCTATATCTATCAAATCTTGTATGCAAGAAAAATTTATCACAAAATCACCTCATTAAATAGCATCAATTCGCAATACTTTTTTTACACCAATGACTCTACTGCAAGCTTTTACTGCCTCATCAGAAATTGTATCATCAACTTCAATATTCATCAAAGCTTCTGCTCCTCTTTCGCTTCGAGAAACTTTCATATAGGCAATATTTATATTATAGCGTGCTAAAGCTGCAGTAACACCATTTACTACACCTGGCATATCTTGATGTACGATAATTATTGATGGATATTTCCCACTTAATTGTACTTCATAATTATTAACAGCAGAAATAATTATATTGCCTCCGCCAATGGACGCACCTGTAACTTCTATTTTTCTATCTGTTACACCTATCAATTCTATAATAGCTGTATTAGGATGTGCATCTTCTAAATCCACTTTAGAAAAATTAAATTCAATATTTTTCTCTTTGGCTATTTCTAAAGAATTACGTATTCTTTCATCATCTGGTTTAAAACCCATTATACCTGCAATCAAAGCTCTATCTGTACCATGACCTTTATATGTTTGCGCAAATGAACCATATAATTTTATATTTATAATTTTTACTTCTTCACCTAAGATAGCTCTAGCCATCAATCCCAATCTCACAGCACCTGCTGTATGTGAACTTGATGGCCCTATCATTATTGGTCCGATAATATCAAATGCACTTCGCATTATTTCTCCTCCTTAATATTAAAATTTAAATTTTTTATCTTCATCTCCCAATGGTTTATCTTTATCAGGATTATTTTTTAAACTAGGTATGATATTTTTTACATCTTCTTTTGCTTTATTAAAAATATCTTTATATTTATCAGCATATTCGCTAATATCCGGCATGTCATCTTTTATCCATGCATTGGCAGCCTTACCTACAGCATAAGTTACAGCCATACCGATTGGAATTTGTAACGGTGGAAATGGTATCAAAGTCGCTAAACTTTGACCTACAAATGTACCACCTAAAGCTCCTACAAAAGCACAGCTAGCCGTTTCATCGAATTTTTTATCATATACATTTGCTATGCGTTTTATCAGATAGATTTCATTAGCAGCTAGAGCAATTTGACCAAGTATAGGTGCTACGACAATTACGCCAGCTCTAGCAGCAGCCCAGCGACATAAAGATTCTACTTCTTGCTCTATTTCCTCTTCCGATTTTATTACCTTCATCAAATCTTCATTCATCAAAAACACTCTCCTTTTATAGAATTTATATCCTAAACTATATATTTTCTCTTTATATAATTAGCTCTTTTTCTCGTCAATCCTCTTATTTCTAATTAAAACAGAAAATAAGAAAAAGCTCAACTATCTACCATTATTTTAGATAATTGAGCCTTTATTTTATCAAAATAATTAATCTATACTAAGTGGCAATACATAACAATAAATTGTAATAAAATGAGCTGCACTGCCTAAAATCACAAAAACATGCCAAATAACATGATTATATGGTATTTTACGCACTAAATAAAAAATTGCTCCAATACTATATAAAACACCACCAGCTACAAGCCACCAAATAGCTTCTACAGACAAAGTATCAAGTAGTGGATTTACGATGGTAACAGCAAGCCAACCCATGACTAAATAACAAATAGTACCAATGACACGGAAACGATTATAAAAGAAAATTTGAAATACTATTCCCGCTAAAGCCAATCCCCAAACTACGCCAAATACAGCCCAGCCTAAAGTACCATATAGAGCTATCAGAGCAAATGGCGTATAATTGCCTGCAATTAGTAAATATATTGCCGAATGGTCTATACATTTAAATACAGATTGCACTTTTTGACTGCAAAAACTAAAACTATGATACAGTGTCGAAGCTAAATATAATAATATCATGGAAACACCATATACTATGATACTTGTTAAATGCAAAATTCCTTTATCATAGCCATAATACAACATTGCAACCAAACCAATAACTGCTAGTAGCGTTCCCACTCCATGGGTAATCGCATTTAAAATTTCTTCTATTTTTTTTGTGGACTTATATACATATTCTGTACTCATTTTATCGCCTTCTTTCCTACAAGCTTTAAATCTTTTTAACATCAACATTATATCACAATAAAAAATTATTAATAGATAGTATTTACATATTAATTTAATAGGTTTTAATTCTAAAATATAAAATACTATACTTATCAACTCTCATGATGTTTTTGCTTATTTTAAAGTATATTATAGGAATTTATTATCTATTTTTATCAATTAAGAGTTTTTATAAATATATATCTAAATTAAATATTAACCTATTTATAAACTATGATTTTTAAGCCAATCTGACCATAAAACTTGGAAATTATTCTGATGATTTTCCTGCACATATTGATAGAAAACTTCTATCATTTTTGCTTTTTGATTATAATAAGGCGCCTTCCAATTACTGCTAGCAGAAATATCTTCTGTATATGCCACATAATTTCCACCTAATAATAATTGACGATATAATATATCTTTTAATGGTACTCGTGGATTTTTCATCATATCATACATTGCTAAAAATGTTGTTGTTCTTCCTTTACCAGCTTCGCAATGAAAATGTAGCCATGCATCTTTAGGCAAAGATTTATATAGTTTGATAAATTCATCTATATTTTCAGGACTTGGCCAAACGTGGTCAGTTGCTGTTATTCTCACATAATGTAAATTATTTTTCTTCACTAGATTTTTCTCAGTTGTTACTGTTTTTATCAAAGAAGTATCTACTTCATCAGCATTTTTATCATCATCTAAAGTAGCTCTTTTTGTGTTTTTATTGAGATTAGCTTTCAATAAATTCATTTCCTGATGGATAATTTCTTCTCTTGATTTTCCTATATTCGCCCAATCTCGTTTACCATACCAGCTAACAGCATCATTATTAAAAAATCCATGATTTTCCTGTCTTAAATCCACTATATAAATATCTTTAGCACCATTTTCCTGCAAAGCTTTAGTTAAAGCCGAAAATTGATTTAACGAAAATTGCGCACTACCTGAAGCTTGTAATTCATCTAAACCTTCTCTTGTAGGCACATAATTAACATCAATTCCATATTTATCACTTGCTTTTTTGAACTTATCCTTTGATGTACGAAAATTTCTAGGCAAATTATCATCATCTTTAGCATCTATGCGCCAAAGATAACCTTTATACTCTGCTGTATCTTTTATATCTTCCAGATCAATTGCTAAATTAGATTTTATTTCCATAGCTTGTGCATTTGCCAAAGAAGGTACTGTCATAAATTGCATAATACAAATTGAACTCAACAATAAACTTAAATATTTCAGTTTCATTTTTATCACCTCATATTTAAGTTTAATCATATATATTTTAAAAGACAATAAAAAACTCATAATAAATAGTTTTTATATGAAAATTTTTCTAATATAACTATCTATTATGAGTTTTACTTTTTATTTTAATTCATTTTTAACAATATAGATAATCCATTCAGCTACATTTGTAGAATGGTCAGCTATACGTTCTACATATTTACCAATCATCAAATAATTGAGATATGCCTCTACATTTTGTGGATTTTCTTTAATCAATCCAGCTATATCTTCACGAAATCTTTTAAAGTAATTATCTACTACATTATCTGTTTCAATAATTTTTTTAGCTAAATCAACATCAGAATCTCTGAAACATTTTACGCTATCAAAAACCATTTCACGCATAACATTTACCATATCACCAAAATAATCTGGCAATGTTACAGTTTCTTCTTTTGCTAAGCTCATAGTATATTTAGAGATATCTGCACAATGGTCAGCCATACGTTCAATATCACCAATCATTTTCATGATAGAAGCAATTTCACGCCAATCTGTAGCTACAGGTGCTTGAGTCAATACTAAACGCAAACATTTTTCATTGATATCATGTTCAGCTTTATTAAACCATACATCATTTTTTATGATTTTTTTTGCTAAAATCTCATTTTTTTCTACTAAATTGTTTATAACTTCATCTAAAGTTTCTTGAAGTTGTGCTCCTACTAATTCTACATCTCTAATTAAACAATCTAATTCATTTATATATTTTATTCTATTAGCCATTTTTATCTCCTTTAAATAAACGCACTATACAAATCAACCAAATCTACCAGTAATATATTCTTCTGTTTTTGGATTTTTAGGATTTGCAAATAACTCTGTAGTTTCTCCGTATTCGATTAACTCACCTAATAAGAAGAATGCTGTTTTATCGGATATACGGCTTGCCTGTTGCATATTATGTGTAACGATTACAATTGTATAATCCTTTTTCAATTCAAGTGCTAAGTCTTCAATTTTCATTGTGGAAATCGGGTCAAGAGCAGAAGTAGGTTCGTCCATCAAGATAACATCTGGCTGAACTGCTAAAGTTCTTGCAATACATAGACGCTGTTGTTGACCACCAGATAAACCAAGTGCAGATTTATTTAAGCGGTCTTTTAATTCGTCCCAAATAGCAGCTTGACGAAGACTTCTTTCTACGATTTCATCTAATTGGCTTTTTTTGCGAATACCATGAATTCTTGGTCCATAAGCTACATTATCATAAATGCTTTTTGGAAATGGATTTGGCTGTTGGAATACCATACCTACACGATGACGAAGTGTAATAGAATCCATTTCTTTATAGATATCTACACCATCTAAATGAATTCTGCCTGTTACTTTTACACCATCTTCTAAATCATTCATACGATTTAAAGTTTTTAAGAATGTAGATTTACCACAACCAGATGGCCCAATAAGAGCAGTAATTTCATTTTTCTTGATTTCCATATCAATGCCTTTTAAGGCTTTAAAATTACCATAGAATAATTCCAAATTATCAACATTAAATTTTATATCAGCGTTATTAGCCACGTTTATTTTCCTCCATTTTTCTTATCAAGATAACTACTTAAAAAACGAGCACCTATACTAAATGAAAATACCATTATCATCAAAATTGCTGAGGATAAATTTGCAATATCTGCAGCATTAGGAGCTAAAGCTTCTGTTCTTGATGCCCAGATATTAAGTGCTAAAGTTTCCCCTGGTCTAAATGGATTGAGCGGACATGTTGGGGAAAAAATATTCCAATTTGACCAAACGATATCTGTACTCATACCTGCAGTATATAAAAGTGCAGCCGCTTCACCAAAGCCACGACCAGCAGCTAAGATTACACCTGTCATAATACGAGGCATACAAGCAGGAAGCATTACATAACGAATAGTCTGCCAAAGTGTAGCACCCATACCCATACTACCTTTTTTATATCCAGGAGGTAATGAGCGGAAAGCATCTTCTGTTACTGTTGTAATCAAAGGTAAACTCAAAATAGATACAGCTAAAGCACCTGCAAATAAATTCCATTGAGAACCTGTCATTACAATAAATACTAAATAACCAAATAAACCTACAACGATAGATGGCAATGAGGATAATGTTTCAATACAAATTCTTAAAAATTTTGTAGTCTTTCCTGGTTTTGCATATTCAGCCATATAAATACCAGCTGCAATCCCAAGAGGAACACTTACAAGCAAAGATAAAAATACTAAATAAATAGTGTTAAAAAACAGATTACCTATACCATTTCTAGTAAAGGAAAACATATTCGGAGTAAAGTTTGCAAAGCCTTTAATAATTACATATAAAGTAAAAGCCAACAATAATAATAAGAAAAAACCAGCGACAACATAAAAGAAGCCAGTCATAAATTTATCCATAAATTTGGCTCTTTGAATTACAGTCATGCCTTATGGCCTCCTTTAGCTGAAATATAATGAATAATGAAGATAAATACTAAGGAAATGATGAATAACAATAAAGCCATAGACCATAAAGCTATATTGTATTCACTGCCTTCCATAGCCCCACCCATATCAGAAGCAATAGCTGCTGTTAAGTTTGTAGTTGGGGATAAAAGACTTTCTGGAAAAGCTTTCATCTTACCGATAACCATTGCTACTGCCAAAGCTTCACCAAATGCACGAGCAAGACCTAAAACAATAGCAGTCATCAAACCGGATTTAGAAGCTGGTATTACAACTTGACTGATTGTCTGCCAACGAGTAGCACCTAAACCATAAGATGCTTGACGGAAAGATTTTGGAATACTTCTAATCGCATCAGCAGATAAGCTAGTAATTGTTGGATAAATCATTACTGCTAAAACAATACCTGCTGCTAGTACAGAAAAACCAAATTTTAAATCAAATAAATCTTTGATAAATGGAACTAAAATTGTAAGACCAATCCAACCATATACAACAGAAGGAATACCTACGAAAATTTCTACAGCTGGTTGAAGAATTTTTCTACCAATTCCTGGAGAAATTTCTGTCATGAAAATCGCACTTGCAATACTAAATGGTGTTGAAATCAAAAGTGCTAAAGCACAAGTGATAATTGAACCAAAAATGAATATTGCTGCACCGACTTTACCGCCACCTTGAGCATTATCGGCTGGTGCCCATTGTGAAGAAAATAAAAATTCACCCACGCTATGACCATATGTAGTGAATGTACCTACACCTTTGTAGCATAAAAATGCCCCAATGGCTAAGGTTATAATTATCATTAATAAACCGCAAGCTGTGATAATCCCTCGCCAAATATTATTTTGACGATATACAGCTGTATGTGATGATTCCATTTTGACACTCCTTTGATAAAAATTAGCATTTATTTTGGCAAAAAAAATGGGCGAAAATTCATTCGCCCAATTTTCTATTCTAATTATCTCTGAACTTGCATTTTGCTAGTTACACCGTAACCTTGAGCTTCCATGGATTTACCATATTCATCAGACATAATGAAATCTAAATATGCTTTTACAGTAGCATTAGGTTCGCCTTTAGTATACATATGTTCATAACCCCATACAGGATAAGTACCATTGTATGTGTTTTCTAAAGTAGGAGCTACACCATCAACAGAAACAGTTGCAACATCTTGATTGTTTACAAGATAAGATAATGCTACATAACCAATTGCACCTTTGTTATCTTTAATGCTCTGAAGTAAAGTACCAGAGTCATCTGTTTCTAAGGATTTATTAGAAGCTTCTTCAGCTCCACCTAAAGCAAATTCTTTAAATAATGCACGAGTACCAGATGTAGAAGGACGAGTGATTAATACGATTTCTTCATCAGGACCGCCAACTTCTTTCCAGTTTGTGATTTTAGCAGTGAAAATATCTGTTAATTGTTGTTTTGTTAAAGATTTTACAGTTGCTGCAATATCTTTATTTACTACTGGAGCCATTGTTACAACGCAAACTTTATGGTCAACTAAACCATCAGCTACAGCTTTATCAAGTTTTGTATCAGCAGCTACATCAGAGTTACCAATATCTACAGAACCATCAGCAACTTGTTTAAGACCTGTACCAGATCCGCCACCATTTAATGTGATAGAAACTTCTGGATGTAATTCTTTAAATTTATCAGCAGCGTCTTTAGCTAAAGGTAATAACGCAGAAGAACCTGATCCTGTAATACTACCAGAAAGACTGCTAGAAGATGCAGCTTTATCATTAGAAGCAGTATCACTACCACAACCTAAAATACTAAGAGACATCATTGCGACAACGCCAAGAGATGCTAATTTTTTCCAATTCATAATACCTTAATCCTCCTAAAAATACCTTGCAATTAATTTGTTGTACTTAGTATACTCACTCAATGTAAAGTTACAATGACTTTTCTGTAAAATTTAAAATAAATATGACAGAATTAATTTATAATTCTCTTACAATGTGAAGAAAATGTAACATTTTTTACAAATAGATTTTAAATTTAACAAAGATAAATAAAATATTTTCCAGTTTTTGACAAATCCTTGACAATTGACTTTTTGACTAATATACTTAAAATATGAATGTATTTTAGTTTTAACAATATAAGGAGAAAAATTATGCGTTGCACAAAATGTAATCACGAATTAGATGAACATGGTATCTGTCCAAATTGCTATCATATCCACGATGTGCAAACTATGAGTAATCGAGAAATCAATAATTTTGATGGTATTACAATCGAAGACGAAAATAATTATCGCAAAGAAACAACTCAAGAAAATCAGCAACAATATCAACAATCTTATAATAATAGATATTATCGTTCACCACGTTCTAGTGGCATAAAAGTCCGTTATATTAATCTTAGAGGAAAATCCTCTTCTAGCTGGCTCACTCGAGGGTTAATGGCTATTGGCGGTATTGCTATCATTGGCTTTTTCTTTTTTGTCGCACTACCTGCACTTTTAACCTTACTTGGCGTTGGAGTCGTAGCTTGGCTTATCTTTCATTTCTTTAAACGTTAAAAAAACGCTTATATTACTACAAATAATTAGTAATATAAGCGTTTTATTTTTATAAAAATTTCTCCATTACATAGTTTTTAAACAAAATATTTTGTTTTTCAACATATTGCTCTTTATTTACGATATAGCCTCTATCTAGAAAAAATTTTTTAGCAGTTATAGATACATGACTATACAAAGATATTTGACCTTGTTTTTTAGCATGATTTTCTATTTTATCCATTAATCTAGTTGCTATTTTTTGTCGTTGATAATCTTTTGCTACATATAATCTATCTACATAATTTTCATCTAAATCGACAAAACCCACTATCTTTTCTTTATCTATAGCCACCAATGTGTAATGGCTTAATAAACTCAAATGCCAACTTTTTTCATCAATATTTTCAGGTACCCATATTTTACCTGCTCTTGTGTATAATCTTTACTATTTACACTATGCACAGTTTCTCTAAATAAAAAAATAATACTTTTTAAATCATTCTTTTGATAATTTCTTATATACATAATCGCCTCGAAATCATTGCCAATTATCATAATCTTTGTCTAAGAAAATTCTCTTTCGCTCTTGATTATAATATGGATTTATAATACTTCGCGTTTCCTGAAATTCTGGTGTTTTTATCCCTGTAATATCTAAAATAGTATGAATTAAATCATCTGTCATATATTTTTTATCTACAGAAGATCTAATCTGTGCATCTACTAGAGGATATTTTTGCTTAAATTTCTCTGTAGTATAAATAACAAATGGTATTTCTAACATAGATTTAGTAGGATTATCATCACTATGACCATTGAAATTTTTCAAATCATAAACTTCCTCACCATGGTCTGGCATATAGATAACTATAGCATCTTTATCCTTAAAAGCTTCCATAACTTGAGTTACAATCGTATCATTATATAAAATAGCATTATCATACTGTGCTCTTTTCGTTTTTGCTTCCTGCGTTTTTATTATTCCCTTTGTTTCATCTACATCAGAAAACTTAGCAAAATCTGGCGTATATCTATTTTCATATTCACCATGACAACCCATTAAATGCAATACATAAAAATTCTTTTCACTATTATTATTCATGGCTTCATATAATAAAGGCAATAATTCACCATCAGCACGATAAGATTTTTCATATGATTGTCTAATTCCTGTAAATTTCTTATAATCACAACGATTAGCATAAGCCAGTGCCACATTTGCCCATTGACCTGAAGTCTCTTGATTAGAAAGCCAATATGTTTTATAATCTACTTTTTTCATGATATCAAATAAATTATTACATTCATACCATTTATTTGTGGCTTCATAATTGTGAAAAGTAAATACTTCGCGAAGTGAACCGATAGTATAAGCATGGGGACTGATTACATCTTTAAAAACATAGATTTCATTATTTTTAGCCATCTTATCCATCTTTGGCGTTGTTTCTAATGGATAACCATATAAACTCATATGACCTTTTGATGTTGACTCACCTAAAATAAATACAATATTTGGTATATCTCTGCCCTTATCCACTATCTGCACATTATTTTGCATATTTGTATAAATTTCACGAAAGGCTATCGCATCTTCTACAGCTTGCTCTACAGGTGCTATAAGCCTTGTAAAAGTCAAACATTCTGTGAGATTTTTCCCAGGTATAATTACATAAAATAAACTATATAAACAAAAATAAGGTAAAAATAAAATAACTAATTTATTATTTAAGTTTACTTTTCTACTTATATAATTTAATAAATAAATGATTAAAGCTAAAACAAATATAAAAATCAAATAGCTCCAGGAAAAATACATAGTGATAAATTCTATCGTTTCATGAAGATTTGTACCAATGATTACACTTATTATCCCTGCTGTAGTAAAAGTATAATATTTACCAATTATAAATAATTCCATCAAAGATAAAATCATACTTATACTTAAAATAAAATACTTCAAGCATTTTTTCAATTTACCATGTAGAAAATTTATAATTAATCCCATGGAAATAATCATGCTAAAAGGCTTAAATAAACCACCTATGGCATTTTCATATTGATTATATAAACAAAACAAATATAAATATGGCATAAAATTGAATATCATCATTAAACTAATAAAGAAAAACTCTTGTTCTATGACTTTAAATATTTTTTGCCAACATAAATCTATTATTTTTGCAGGGTTTAATATTATATTTTTAAAACCATTATATATTTTTTTCAAATTTAATTTAAATTTATCTATTAAAATCAATTATAACGTCCTCTTATAAAAATCAAAAAATCCTTAGTATACTGTTTTATTATACTAAGGATTTTAGATTTTGCTATATATTTTTTAGTTTTTTATTATTTATTATTAAGAAATTCTGCTACTTTTTTCATTGCAACTTCTGCAGCATCAATAGTTTTTACAATATCATCATCACTATGAGCGCCAGACATAAACAATGTTTCAAATTGAGATGGAGCAAGATATATTCCCTGTTCAAGCATAGACATGAACCATACGCCAAAAGCTTCTTGATCAGAGCTTTCAGATGTAGCATAGTCATATACATCATTTTCATTAAAGAATACACCAAACATTGAACCTGCTTGATGAAGTTGTACTTTTACACCTGCATCTTTAGCTGCTTTGGCAAAACCTTGTAAAACATGTTTTGTTTTAATAGATAATTCGCGTGTATAATCAGCTTTGCCCCATGCTGGGTCAGCAGAAATTATATCAAGTGTAGCAATACCAGCAGTCATAGCAAGTGGATTTCCACTCAATGTACCAGCCTGATAAACTGGGCCTTTTGGTGATACACAATCCATGATTTCACGTTTACCACCATAAGCTGCTACAGGAAGACCGCCACCTATAATTTTACCTAAGCAAGTCAAATCAGGTCTAATTCCATAAGCTGCTTGAGCACCATTTAATGCTACTCTAAAGCCACACATTACTTCATCAAAGATGAGTACAGTACCATGTTTTTCTGTTTCTTTGCGAAGTGTAGATAAGAAGCCTTGTTTTGGAAGTACAAGACCCATATTACCTGCAACTGGTTCAACGATTACAGCTGCAATTTCATCGCCTTGTTCATTCATCAAATTAACAAAAGCTTCGATATCATTATATGGAACTGTAATTGTATCTTTAGCTGTCCCTTTTGTTACCCCTGGGCTATCTGGTTGACCAAAAGTAGCTGCACCAGAACCAGCTTTTACAAGTAAGCTATCAGCATGACCATGATAACAACCGATGAATTTTACAATTTTATCACGACCAGTATAACCACGAGCTACACGAAGAGCGCTCATTGTAGCTTCTGTACCTGAATTTACCATGCGAATTTTTTCAATAGAAGGCATTAGCTCTATTACTTTTTTAGCAAGTTGTGTTTCTAATAATGTAGGTGCACCGTAACTTGTACCACGAGTTGTTGCTTCTTGAATTGCTTTCACTACATTTGGATGAGCATGACCGACTATCATTGGGCCCCAAGAACCTACATAATCAATATATTCATTACCATCAATATCATAAATTTTACTGCCACTAGCCTTAGCTATAAAAGGTGGATCACATTTCACTCTAGCAAAAGAGCGTACAGGACTATTTACCCCACCTGGCATAACTTCTTTAGCCTGCGCAAAAGCTTGAGAAGATTTTTCTAAATTAAGCATATATTCATCTCCAATACTTATAAAAATTTTATCAAATATAAGCTATTACTAAGCAAATATTATATCATAAAAGCTATAAACTCGCTTTACTTTCTTATCTATCCTCTATTTATAAAAAATTTTCATTCAATCATTTACTTCATGTGCTGTCAAAAAAATCATAACTTCTGTATCACTTTTACTCTTTTGTATATGTTTAAATAAATTGCCTAATATTGGAATATCTCCTAAAAAAGGAATTTTACTCATTTGTTTTGCTTCATCACTGCCAATCAAACCGCCAATTACCATAGTTTGACCATCTTTTAGGCGAACTATCGTATCTGCTGAACGCTTTTGAAAACGATATGCTTTCATATCTTCTACATACATTGGTGAACTTACTTCTGTATGTACTTTTACTGTGATTATGCCATCTTCATTTACCCTTGGTGTACATTTTAAAATAATACCAGCTTCACGATATTTTATTGAAGTTGTAGTCGTTGAGTTTGTTGTTGACACAGTAGGCACAGGAACTTCACTACCTATATTAATCACAGCTTCTTTTCCCTGTATTGTAGTAATATTTGGACGCGCTAAAATATTTGCCTTACCATCACTTATCAAAGCATCTATCTTAGCAGCATAATAAAATTCATAAGGATAGCCATCTACACCTTTGCCAAAGCGAATTACCCCAGGAATATTTTCATCATCATTCCATTTACGTGTTACTTCATCTACAGGTAAATAATCTGTTATTTCTTCTTTTGAACCATCTTCATTTATTACTGTATGCTTTACTGTATCATAAGTTATTTCATGCTCTGGTGATTGAGGAAGTTTCGACCATTCCCAACTCACACCTAAATCTTTAGCAGCATCTTTTTGAATAGCCGTTACTTTTGCTTCTAATGAAACTTGTTTTTGCGGTTTATCTTGTTCTTGTAAAAAATTTTTTATCTGTTCATATTGTTTCAAGGTTCCATAAAAACTTATTGTATTTTCGCTTTCATCAATCATCACTTTATTATTTATGGCTGTTTTTTTATCTTTATCATCTATTTTATCAGGCAAATTACCTGTTAACATCAGATTTATAGTTTGTGCTATTTTATCTAATTCTAAATAATTTATCTGCACTGTATATAAATTTATATCTTTATCTCCCTTACTTATATAAATGACATTATCTTTAAATTGATACGTATAATTATTATTTTCCGCGATAATTTTTATCATATCTTGAGCATTTATATTACTCAATTTTACAGATACATTTCCTTGTACTTCATCACTTATTACTATATTTAAATTATTTGCTAAAGCTATACTTGTGAGTAAATTTCTAATATCTACATCTACTGCTTCTAATTCATTAGCACTTACAGATATTATATTGCTACAAATTATCCCTAAAATTACAGTCAATAGTATCAAATATTTTTTAATTAAATTTTTCATCATTAACTCCTAAGCTATTACACTAAACTCTTTAGCTTTAAGTTAAAGGGCATTTTACTTCTTTTCCTGTGCTTTCTTGCAAAATTAAATTATTTTGTCCAATCGCTAAAATTTTTATATCATTTACCATATCACCTTGTCGCACTCTATATATTTTGTCATTTATACTAAATAAAGCTACTTTCTCTTGATTAAAATCCAAAATAGCTTTTAATTTATATATATTTTGCTCATTTTCTATTGATTTTTTTACCTTCTTTTCATTTTGATTTATCGTCGATGTTTGCTGTTGCTGTGTTTTCATTTCTATATTTTCATTATTTGTATTTACTTTATCTTTATTTTTTTGTTTTTCTTCGATTGTCATTATTTTACTATCTGATTTTTCTTCATGTTCAAATGAAAAAGGATTTTTTATTGTTGATATATCTTTATCCATGCTATAAATCATCTTACTATTTTTATTTTTTTCCTCATCTTCACCATTTGCTGAAATAATCGTATTTTTATTTTCTACTTTTTCACTTACAGCTATTTTTGTTTTTTCTCCACCACTAAAACAATAAATAATAGCTACTATTATTACTAATATACATATTATTATCTGTTGCCATTTCTTTGGTAAATTATTCAATTTTTGAAATTTTTCTCGTATAAATTCTTTATATTTCACCATAATAAACCTCTTTAAAAATGACAAAAAGAGGATACAAATGTATCCTCTTTCTAAAATCAACTGCAAAAATTAAAAATTATTGTTTAGCTTTTAATTCTTGAAGTTTAGGTCCCATTATGCGTTTGTAAGCTTCTACACCTGGTTGGTCAAATGCGTCAACATTTGCAAATTCACCTTCGTAAGCAACGGACATAGCAAGCATGTATAAGAGTTCACCTAAATGATAAGCATTCATTTCAGGTAAGCTGAATAATGCATTGAAACGTTTGTTAGAAGCAAGAGCATCAGCATTGGACTGACGAGCAACTTCTAAAGCGTCACCCATTGTTACGCCAGAGATATCAGCAAGTTTTTTAACTTCTGGGAATACGTTAGGAATTACTAAATCATTTTCCCATTTTTCTACACGAATGAACTGAACAACTTTATCAAGCATACCTTCTTGATGTTGTTGAGTCTGAGAGTGCATATCACGTGTACCAAGAGCAACAACTGGAGTACGACCATAGCATACTTCATTGCCTTCTTTATCGAACTGTTTTCCTAAGGATTCAGCTAATAACTGAATGTACCACATGGATAAGGATTCAAGATAATCGCCATATGGCATCATAACTTCAATATGACGACCATATTTTTCAGAAGCGATGTATTTTAAAGCAGCATTTAACATTGCTGGGTTTTCCCAAACATTGTCAGATTTACAAGCTTCGTCCATATCTCTTGCACCGCGTAAGAATTCATCAATATCAAAGCCAATGCAAGCAGCTGTTGTAAGACCTACATCTGTAAATACAGTGAAACGTCCGCCAACTCCGTCTGGTACAGAGAATTGTGGCCAGTTATGGTCAATAGCCATCTGTTTTAATAATGTTGGTTTTTCAAGGTTAGGATCAGTTACTGCTACAACTTCTACTTCAATCTGTGGATTTTTCTTCAATGCATCATAAACTACCATGAAGTTAGACATAGTGTCAAGTGTTCCACCAGATTTAGAAATTACGATGAGCATTACTTTATAGTTGCGTTTGTAATGAGTTTTTGTAATTTCTGCACAATCTTCAAGATTATCAATTAAATCTTTTGTACGACGTGGGTCAATATTGTTACCGCTGAAATAGAATTTTGGATAACCATTTCTTTCTTCAGTGGATTTGCTATTCCAGAATTCACCACATTGAATATCGAATAACACTTTGTTACCAAGATAAGAACCACCGATACCTAAAGAAACAACTGCATCTACACGATTTCTTACAGATTCACGTAAATCTTGAAGACGTTTCATAGATTCAGGAGAATTCAAAGGTCCTTCTTGAATATATGGGCACTGGCTGAATAATACTTTTTCAGGTTCACCATCTTTAGATAAATGACCTTTGATTACGCCCGTTTCACGCATTACATTCATTGCTTTATGAGCTTCTTTTAATTTTTCACCAAAAGCTTCAATATCAGCTTTAGTTACTTTACCTTCGCCAAATAAGTTATCATAGTCAAAAGTAAAGCCAGATTTCAATTTGATACTCATGTTTTTATTTCCCCCTTAACTAAAACATATAGCCTATCATAAAATAGAACTATCCAAAATATCAAAAAAAATATATTTGAATAGTCCTATTATATCATATTTAGTTTTTATTGACGATTAATTATGCACTTATAAATATCAAATATACTTTATATATTTATTAGCCACGAATAACTGCTAAAACTTCTGCTGTTTTTTCTTCAAGAAGTTTTTTATCGCCACGAGTTTCTACATTAAGACGAACAACTGGTTCAGTGTTGGAAATACGAACATTGAATCTCCATTCAGGATAATCTACACTGAAACCGTCCATTTTGCAAACTTCGCCAGTAGAACCATATTTTTCTTCAATTGCAGCCATAACAGCTTTTGCATCTGCTACTGTGCTGTTGATTTCACCGCTGATTGGATAACGTTCCATGCGTTCTTTGAGCATTTCAGACATTTTACCTTCAGCCTGACATAATAATTCAGCAACTAAAAGCCATGTAATCATACCGCTATCGCAGAAGGAGAAATCTTTGAAATAGTTATGTGCAGACATTTCGCCGCCATAAACAGCATCTTCTTTACGCATGCAATCTTTAATAAATGCATGACCGCTCTTACACATAACAGGTACACCGCCAGCTTCTTCAACAAGTTCAATTGTATTCCAAGTGAGGCGTGGGTCATAGATAATTTTAGCACCAGGATTTTTATTTAAAAATGCTTTTGCTAAGAAACCAACGATATAGTAACCTTCAATCATGTCGCCATTTTCATCAAAAATAAAGCAACGGTCAAAGTCACCATCAAAAGCAACACCTAAATCTGCTTTTTCTTCACGAACAACTTTTGCAGTAGCTTCGCGGTTTTCCATTAATAATGGATTTGGTACGCCATTTGGGAATGTACCATCTGGATTGTTATTTACTTTTATAAAGTTAAATGGTAAGCGTTTTTCGAGTTCATCAATAGCTGGGCCAGCTGCACCATTACCAGAGTTTACAACAATTTTTAATGGTTTTAAAGCACTCATATCTACATAAGTTAATAAATGGTCGATATAATCTTTCATAATATCAACTTCGATAACTTTTGCAGGTACTTCTGCTGGTGTACCAAGTTCACCAGCCATAACTTTAGCTTCAATATCTTTAAGACCAGTATCGCCACTGATAGGACGAGCTTCTTTACGAACTAATTTTAAACCATTATATTCTTTTGGATTATGACTAGCAGTAATCATGATACCACCATCTAAACCAAGATGAGCTGTTGCAAAATAAATCATTTCAGTACCACACTGACCGATATCTACAACTTCACAACCCATTTCAGTAAGACCGAGTTCTAAAGCTTTTTGAATATCTGGACCAGAAAGTCTGATGTCATGACCTACTGCAACTCTTTTAGCATTAAATAATGTTGGAAATACACGACCAATTCTATAAGCTAATTCTTCATTAACTTCTTCTGGGAATTTTCCACGAATATCATATGCTTTAAATGCTGATGATTTTAATTCCATATTTTTCACCTCAATAAATTTATAAATCTATAAATATAATATTATTATTTATCAAAATTGGCAATCTATTTTTATTTTCTTTTCAGTTTATATAAATATAAAAAAATATAGAAAACTTTTTCTTATGCAAATCAAACTGATAATTTGTGTTCATAATACTTTTTCAACAAAGATTTTCTTGTAATATAAAAAGTTATCATAAGTGGCACACATGAACCAATCCATGCCATAGGATTTGCCCAACATGCACCGATATAACCAAATGCATCAACTAAAAATAGACCAGCTGCTGCTCTCATCACCAATTCCATGATACCTGCAAAAGTAGGAATAATGCTTTGTCCCAAACCTTGCAATGTATAACGATAAATAAATAATAAAGATAAAATTAAATAGCATGAACCATTTACAATCAAATAAATATGACCATATTCCACTACTTGTTCTTGCCCATCACCCACAAATAATCTAATCAAGATTGGACCTAAACAAATATTCATCATTCCTGCTAAAATACTAAAACCACCTGACATTAAAATACATTTATTAACGCCAGTCTTTATTCTATCCATGCGACCCGCACCATAATTTTGAGCTGTATAAGCTGCCATTGCCATGCCAAAAGACATAAGTGGCATAACAGCTATCATATCTATTTTTTGAGCTGCTGCATATGCTGCTACAGCGACTTCACCTAAATTATTTAAAGGAACTTGCAAAATAATAGCACCGATAGCGATGATTGAAGCTTGAAATCCCATAGGAAGTGCTACTTTCAAATGTTGTATAGCTATTTCTCTAGAAATCTTTAAATCTTTTAATTCAAAATGTAATAGAGGTATTTTCTTTTTAATATAATATACACAACAACCGCCATTGATTAATTGTGCTAATACAGTTGCAAAACCTGCACCTTGAATACCCCAGTTAAATACACCGATAAAAACTACTTCTAAAATGATGTTTAATACACAACCCAAAATTAAAAAATAAAGTGGTGTTTTACTATCTCCTAAAGCACGAATTAGATTAGAAGACATATTAAACATCATTGTAGCTACGATACCTAAAAAAATTACAGTTAAAAAAGTACATGCCATATCCAATACTTCTGGTGGTGTCTGTAAAAAAATAAGTGCATGGCGAACCATTATCACGCCAAAAATAGTTACAATAACAGTTGTAATAGCACTCAAAACTACACAAGCGGCTGCACTTTTTTTCATTCCTTCTTCATCTTTTGCCCCGAAACGCTGTCCTGTGCAAATAGATAATCCAGCTGTAAAACCTATTACAAATCCAATCATAAAGAACATCAAACAGCCACTACAACCTACAGCTGCTAATGCACTTACACCGAGTAGACGACCTACAATTAAAGTATCACTTAATAAATATAATTGTTGAAATACATTACCTACAATAAGTGGCAAAGTAAACATCAAAATTAATTTGGCAGGGCTACCTGTAGTTAAATCTTTTACCATAATATCACCGTCCTTATGTATCAATCCATTTGAAAAATTTCAAATGGATTATAGCTATCTATTCTATATATTTAGTTACAAAAGTTCGTAAATTTTCTTGCAGATAAATTGCTGTAAATTCTAAAGCCTGCGATGATGGCGCTAAGCGATTATAGTGAAAAACTTTTTCTTTATTCACCATATAATCGCAAGGATATGGTATTACATCTACACCTAATTTATTAAAATTAACAACTGCTCTTTCCATATGAAAAGCTGATGTTACAAGTAAAGGCTGTTTATACTTTCTTGATTTTAAAATATTAGTACTATACTCTGCATTTTGTGTTGTATTTAAGCTACGATTTTCTAATAAAATCATATCTTCAGATACACCGAGTTCTTTCAAAATGCGTCTGGCAATATCTGCTTCTCTACCACTATCTTCATAAATTTGTCCACCAGATACAATAATTGGTATACCTAATTTCTTCTGTAAGCGAACAGCTGTAAGTAATCGATTTGCTGGTATACTGCATAAAGTCCCTGTTCCAGTAACATCTGGTGTATCGCCTGTAGCTCCACCACCTAAAACAATAATTACATCTGCATTAGGTAAATGTTTTGGTGGGTCATAAGCATCTTCTAATCTACCAATTAACACACTTGCTACATAAGAAGTTGATGCTAAATAAAAAATAAATGTAACAAATGTAATAGCTATTGCTAGTCTTGTTTGTTTTCTTTTTTTACAACAATAAGCTATAAATAAAAATAAAACAAAAAATATACCTGGCGGTAATACCCAACTAGCACCAAATTTTAAAAACTCAATCATAAAATTCCTTTCTTTTCTAATAAATTGTCACAAATTTTTTTAATCTATGATAAAATATTAATAAATAATATTTTATTTTTGGAGGGTTTTACTATGATTTTCACAGAACATGAAATTGTCCGCAAAGAAAAAGCAAATGGTGGTAAAGGTCATATCATTATTGAACATTTACTCACTAAAAACGAATTAAAAGAACAATGCGGTATGTTCGCTCATGTTACTTTAGAGCCAAATTGTTCTTTAGGCTATCATGAACATCACGGTAACGGCGAAGCTTATTATATCACTAAAGGCAGTGGTCTTTACAGTGATAACGGAAATATTATTGAAGTTAAAGCTGGTGATGTTGTCTTCTGTCCAGATGGAGAAGGTCATGGCATCGAAAACACATCTTCTTCTGAAAATCTAGAATTCACAGCTCTTATTATCAATACAGTTAAATAAAAATATTGTAGCTACTAAATTAATCAATTTAGTAGCTACTTTATTTTAACATAATATTTATTTTCGTACACCAATTTGATAATAATTTAAGCCATGACTTTTTACTGTTTTTGCTTTATAAATATTTCGTCCATCAAAAATATCATTGCCCTTCATTCTTGCAGCAATTTCCATGAAATCTGGACTTTGGAATTCTTTCCATTCAGTAACAATCACTAAAGCATCCACATCATTTAGAGCATCATATTTATTATTGATATACTCTACTTCTACATCTTTAAGATAAAAAGATTTTGCCATATTCATAGCTTGAGGGTCATATGCTTGTACTCTTGCTCCACGTTGTTTCAATTCTTCAATCAATCTGATTGATGGAGCTTCTCGCATATCATCTGTTCCAGGTTTAAACGCTAATCCCCAGATTGCAATTTTTTTATCACTTAAATCTTCACCTAAGACTTCTGTGATACTATGCACTAATACCATCTTTTGACGAGAATTTACATTTTCTACAGATGATAATAATTCTGGTTCATAATCATGTTCTTTACTTGTTTTAATCAAAGCTTTTACATCTTTAGGAAAGCAACTTCCACCATAACCACAACCTGGATTTAAGAAACTATACCCAATGCGAGAATCACTTGCGATGCCACGTCTTACTTTATTGATATCAGCTCCTACGCGTTCACTGATATTAGCAATTTCATTGATAAAAGAAATCTTAGTAGCAAGCATAGCATTTGCAGCGTATTTTGTGAGTTCTGCACTTTTAATATCCATAGTTACGAAAAATTCACTAGAACGAATAAATGGTTCATATAATTCTTGCATAACTTCTATTGATTTTGCATTTTCAGAGCCAATAACCACTCTATCTGGGTGCATAAAATCTTGGCAAGCATTGCCTTCTTTTAAAAATTCAGGATTAGATATAACATCAAATTTTAAATCACTACCGCGTTTATCTAATTCTTCTTGAATTACAGCTTTTACTTTATCTCCAGTTCCCACTGGTACTGTTGATTTATCCACGATATACATATCATGAATCATATATTGACCGATTTCACGTGCTGCATTCATCACATATTGTAAATCAGCACTGCCATCTTCGCCCATAGGTGTTCCCACTGCGATAAAACAAATATCACTTTCTTTTAAAGCTTCTTTTATATCAGTTGTGAATTTTAAATTGCCTCGCTGTTGAGCTGATTTTACCATTTGTTCTAGACCTGGCTCATATATAGGAATTATTTCCTTTTTCAAATTTTCAATTTTTTGCTCTGCCACATCAACGCAAATAACATTATTTCCTGTAGCGGCAAAACAAGTTCCTGTAACAAGTCCTACATAACCTGTTCCTATCATTGCAACTTTCATTAATATTTACACCTCTATATATAAAATCGCTCACAAATTTATTTATACTTAGTATATTTTGCCTTATTTATGTCTAAATATCAAGAAATTATTTACAAATAACGAATTGTCATTTTATAATAGTACAAATAATAATAAACAATATATATACTATAAAATAAAGGATTGTGATTTTCTATGAAAAAATTTTCTTATACAACTTCTGGTACTTGTTCAAAACTTATAAATTTCAGCCTTGATGAAAACAATATCATTCATGATGTAGAATTCATCGGTGGTTGTAACGGAAATCTTCAAGGTATCAGCAAGTTAATTGAAGGTCAATCTGCTCAAAATGTCATTGATAAATGTCAAGGTATACATTGTGGTATGCGTCCTACTTCTTGCCCTGATCAATTATCTAGAGCTTTAAGTGAAGCTATTCAAAAATAATAAATTATAAAGGGTGATTTTTATGCTTTTTGATACTCATCTGCATACAAAATTTTCTGCTGACTCTAAAATGTCTATCGAAGATGCCATCTTAAGTGCTAAACAACAAAATATAGGCTTAGTACTCACAGAACATTTAGATTATGATTTTCCTGGTGATGATATCTATGAGTTTAACCCCCAACAATATTTTCAAGAATATTCTAGCTACCAATCAAAAACACTCTATTTAGGTGTAGAAGTTGGTATGCAAGAACATACTCTCATTCAAAGTAAAAAATTTGTCGAAAGTGCTCCTTTTGACCAAGTTATTTGCTCATTGCATTTATTAGATGGTAAAGATTTATTTTATGAATCCTGTTATACTGAAGATAAGCATACTGTATATCTAAACTATTTAAACACAATGATAAAATTAATCAAACAACATGAATTCGCTAATATTCTAGGTCATGTAGATTATATTTGTCGTTATGCTCCATATGCAAAAAAAGATATTTGCTATGAAGAATTCCATGACACTATTGATACTCTTTGGCAGACAATCATTGATAAAGGTATTGTGCCTGAACTAAATACTAGACGTTTTGATAACTCTAATAATATATCTATTTTATTAAAATTATATGAACGCTACGCTATGCTTGGTGGTAAATATGTAAGTATAGGCTCTGATGCACATAAACCAGAAAATATAGGTTTTGCCTTTAAAGAAGCTTATGCATTACTTGATAAATTAAATTTACAACCAGTATATTTTGTCAATCGTCAAATGCAGCTCAGTAAAATTTAAAATAAACATTAGAAAGAAGGGTTTGTATGTCCTTAAAAAAAGCTATTTCTACAGGATTATGTATTTCTTTACTATTTACATCTGGAACTCCTGCTTTAGCTGGCAGTTTAAATAGTACAAATACAGCTCAGCCTCCATCTTATAATTATGGCGTTTTAGACTCTACTAATCTCCAATCAAAATTATTATTAGTTGAGCAATCTATATATGGACAAGAGCAAACAGGTGCCCTATTAGATAGAATTAGTCGCCTAGAAACAGATTTTTATGGTAAAACATCTAGTTCTAAAACAGCGCTTAGCGACCGTATAAATACATTATATTCCACTATGTTTGATAATAGCGTTCGTCCTTCTGCTATCACTCAAATGAATGGTATTGAATGGTTTTTAAGTCGCCATGTTTCCATAAAATCTATTACTGATAGATTAACTACATTAGAAACTCAAATCTATGGTAAACCAATAACTGGCACATTACAAAAACGTATGAATGATTTGGCTATGCTTGCTTATGGCAATTCAGATACTAAAACACCTCTTATAGCCACTACTATTCCTGTAGATACATTAGTTAAAATAAAATTAGTTACACCACTCAATACAGAAACTTCTAAAGTTGGTGATAAAGTAAAATTCCAAGCAGCTGAAGATGTTATTTATAATGGTCAATTAATCATTGCAGCAGGTGCTCCTGGTGAAGGTGTTGTTACTAAAGTAAAAAGTGCTAGAAACTTCGGTCGCAATGGTGAAATTGATGTAGACTTCCAACAAATTCAAGCATTTGATGGAACATATATTCAAACAACTTTAGGTGATAAAGCAAAAAAAGAAATTGAAAACTTAGCTATGGCTGCTGGTGCAAGTATAGCAGGTATTGCTCTTTTAGGACCAATAGGTATTGTCGGCGGAATTTTCGTCAATGGTAAAGATATCGACTTACCTACAGGTACAGAATCCTATATTCAAACTAAAACAGCAACTAATATCTATGCTATTCAAACAAATTTAGATGATAATTTCAAAGTAAATACACCGCCAATTACTGAAGAAGAATCCAACTCTAACTCAACAGATACTTCATCTAATTCAGATGTTAATACTTCTCCATCTACAACTACAGAAAACAATTCTTCTTCCAGTAGTACAGATTATAATACAAATACTTCATCTTCAAATAATGATATTTCTGCAGAAAACAATATTTATGATTATGAATATTAATTTTTTATAGAGACCAGATAATATCTGGTCTCTTTTTCTAAGGAGGATTTTATTTTGGACGAGGCTCAACTTCGCTTTCTATTTGTATTTACAGATTTAATTGCTCCACTTGTTGCCGGTTATTTATGTTATCGCTATCAAATAATCACACAAGATTTTTGTAATAAACTTATAAAAATCAATATTCGTTTAGTCGTTTCCATCTTATCTTTTTTAAGCTTTTGGACTTTAAAAATAAGTACAGATTTATTATGGCTTCCTTTATTTGGTTTTTTGGCCTGCATTATTCCTGGATTGATTGCCAAATATACATTTGCTTCTAGTTATAAAAATCTAAATGACCGCGGTGCTTATATGATGGCATCTATGCTATCTAATATTGGTACTTTATCTGGTCTATGTGCTTTTATAGTTTATGGTATTCAAGGCTTTGCTTATCTTCAAATTGTAGCCATGTTCCAAACTTTATTTACATTAAGCGTATGCTTTCCTTTAGCTAATTATTATCACTCAAAAGCTAGCCGTAGACATCATCAAAAAAATCAAATCAGTATTCGCAAATTATTATTCAATCTCAATCAATTACCAGTTTTAGCAATGATTATCGGTTTTTGTTTAGCTTTAAAAAATATCCCTACACCACAAATTGGTTATGATATTTTTAATTATTTAGTACATATAGGTGCTTGGGCAGGTCTATTTCCTGTTGGTTATATCACTAGATTTGATAAAGCCAAATATTTTTTACGCAAAACAAGCGATATCATTGTAGTAAAATTCGTTGTACTTCCTTTAATCGCCTATTTTGTTGTGATTTATATTTTCAACGACCCTATTTTAATTGGCAGTATGATTATCGCCTTTTCTGCTCCAACTGCAATCAATGCTGTACTTGCTTGTAGCATATATAAATTAAATGTAAACATCGCTATTTCTTCATTTCTTTCCACAACAATCATCTTCTTACTCATAATATTCCCTCTATATTTCTTTGTAATCAAAGATTTAATCATACCTTAATCAATAATAAAAAAGTAAATAAGTAGTTTATAACTACTTATTAAAAATAATTTTAAGAAAATTTATTTTTGTCTTTACATGCATATTGTATACATGATACAATATGCATATAGAAAAGATAAATTTTCGCGGAGGCGATTTAAATGCGTATAGAACATGATTTTTTAGGTGAACTTGAAGTTCCTGATAATGCTTATTATGGTGTACAAAGTCTTAGAGGTTCTCATAATTTTAACATCACAGGACAAAAACTAGATTCCGATTTTATCATCGCACTTGCTATGGTAAAAAAAGCTGCAGCTATGGCAAATTTAAAAACAGCTCGTCTTGACAGTAAAATTGCAAAAGCTTTAATAGCAGCTGCTGATGAAATTATTGATGGAAAATTACATGATAATTTTATTGTTGACCCTATCCAAGGTGGTGCTGGTACTTCCATCAATATGAATATGAATGAAGTACTTTGTAATCGTGCTTTAGAAATTATTGGAGAGAAAAAAGGACGTTATGATATTATTTCTCCAAATAATCATGCTAATATGGCTCAATCTACAAATGATGCATTCCCTACAGCTATAAAATTATGTATTATTTTAAAATCTCGTAAATTAAAAATTGCTTTAAAACGTTTATCTTGGGAATTAGAACGCAAAGCTCAAGAATTTAAAGATGTTCTCAAAATGGGTAGAACACATCTTCAAGATGCTGTGCCTATTACTTTAGGGCAGGAAATGTCTGCTTATGCTTCCGGTGTAAATCGCGGTTTACGTCGCATTGAACATGCTTTAATCAATTTACACTATATCAACATGGGCGGAACAGCTATCGGCACTGGATTAAATGCTGAACCTAATTACATTCCTGAAGTTGCTAAAATTTTATCTGTATTAACTGAAGAAGATTTCCATGTAGCTGAAAATTTAATTGATGCTACTAATAATACAGATGGCTTTGCTGATATGTCTTCTGCTTTAAAAAATACAGCACTTATGCTCATAAAAATGGCAAATGATTTCCGTTTAATGGCTTCTGGCCCTCGTTGCGGTTTAAATGAATTAAAATTACCAGCTCGTCAACCAGGTTCTTCCATCATGCCAGGAAAAGTAAATCCTGTTATTGCTGAAGTTTTAAATCAAACTTGCTACCAGATCATTGGTAATGATACTGCTATCTGCCTTGCTGTTGAAAATGGTCAATTTGAATTAAACGTTATGGAACCTGTAATTGCATTTAATATCTTTAATTCCTTAAAATATATGACAAATGCTGTTAATACTTTTGTTGATAATCTCTTAATCGATTTAGAAGCTAATAAAGAACAATGCTATACTTGGCTCAATCATAGTGTAGGTACAATCACAGCACTACTTCCTCATATTGGTTATGAAAATGCTTCTATGATCGCTAAAGAAGCTTATCAAACTAATAAACCTGTACGTGAAATCATCTTAAGTAAAAATCTATTAACTGAAGAAGATTTAGATATTATCTTATCTCCAAGTGAAATGACTCGTCCTGGTATCGCTGGTGATAAATTATTAAAAGAAAATCTTCAAAAAAGAGCTTAATATAAAAATTACCCCTAGTAATAAAATTTACTAGGGGTTTATTTTATTTTGTATTTATTTTTGCCATTAATGATGGTAATTCTTTAATATCATTGATTGTATAAGCTGGATTTTCTACTTTGCCAAAGCCATAACTTGCAAAAATCATAGGAATATTTGCTATTTCACAAGCTTCAAAATCGCCTTGTGTATCTCCTACATAAATAGCTTCATCTATATTATTTTTTTTCATCAATAATTTAATAGTTTCGCCCTTATGCAAGCCTGTATCACCATAACATAAATGGTCTTTCACTTTATCTGTCATATTTGCATATCTCAAAGTTGTTTCGATATAGCCTACCTGACAATTACTTACGACATATAAATTATAATCTTTTGCTAATTCGTTTAAAGTATCAATAACACCATCATAAAAAACGCCTGAATGTTTTTCTAAATAAGCATCTTCATAATCATAACAAGCCTGACAAACTTCAGCGCGTTTTTCATCATCTAAAGTAGGCAACATAAGTCTACCAATTTCATCCATAGTTTTACCGAATAATTTTTTTAATTTATCGCCATCTAAATTTGCTTTAATTCCTGCTTTTTCCCAAATAGCTTCATTCCAACTTTCAGCTACTACATCAGTAGAATCCCACAAAGTACCATCAATATCAAAAATAATATTTTTCATAGAAATCTCCTTATTATAAAAGTATTTATCTTCATTTTAAGAAAAATCTTAAAATTAATCAACAATAATTTAGCTAAAAAAGAAGACTTTTATTTTAATTATAAACACGAATAGATAATAAAAAACACGCTATTTACAACTATACAATTATAAAATCTTCTTTATAAAAATAGTATTGACAAAAAAAGATTTTATGTTTATAGTATTAGACAAAGACAAATGCAATGAACAGGAAAAGTATATTTGTGAAGTTTTCAGAGAGTTATGGTTTGGTGCGACATAATAATATAGCAAATAGAAATACACCTGTGAGCTACTGGCTGAACATTTATTTAGTAGGCTTAGTCGGAATGCCACCGTTATCATAGGCTAGGGTATGTTAGTACCTGAATAAAGTGGCTTGCTAATAGCAAGAAGGGTGGTACCACGGGTTAATTATAGCTCGTCCCTATTTTAGGGACGAGCTTTTTTGCATTTATTTTTAAATAATAAAACTACTCAATTACTTAGCAATTTAGGAGGAATATATATTATGATTATCGTTATGAAACCAGAGGCTACAACTGCTGAATTAGAGGCTGTAAAAAATAAAATTACTGATGCAGGTTTAAATTTTCACCTTTCTCAAGGTTCTTCTCGTACTATCGTAGGTGTTATTGGTGATAAGAAAAAAATTGCTACACTACAAATGAATAGTTTTGGTGGTGTAGAAAAAACTGTTTCCATCACTGAAAAATATAAATTAGTAAGCCGTGATTTTAAAAAAGAGGATAGCATTATTGATGTAAATGGTGTTAAAATTGGTGGTGGTCATCTCGCTATCATGTCTGGCCCTTGTGCTGTTGAAAGCAAAGAACAATTACTTGAAGCTGCTAAAGCTGTAAAAGCTTGTGGCGCACAATTTTTACGCGGTGGCGCATTTAAACCTCGTACTTCTCCATATGATTTCCAAGGATTAGCTGAAGAAGGTTTAAAAATGCTTCGTGAAGTAGCTGATGAAGTAGGTCTTAATGTTGTAACTGAAATCGTAAATATCAACGATTTAGATATGATTTGCAAATATGCTGATATGCTTCAAATCGGTGCTCGCAATATGCAAAACTTCCAATTATTAAAAGAAGTAGGTCATACAAATAAACCTGTACTTTTAAAACGCGGTCTTAGTGCTACAATCAGTGAATGGTTAAATGCTGCAGAATACATCGCTAGCGGTGGTAATTACAATATCGTACTTTGCGAACGTGGTATTAGAACATATGAAACATTCACTCGTAATACTTTAGATTTAAGTGCTGTAGCTGCTGTTAAAGAATTATCTCATTTGCCTATCATCGTAGACCCAAGTCATGGTACTGGTCGTTGGCAAATGGTTCGCCCTATGGCTCGTGCTGCTATTGCTGCTGGTGCTGATGGCTTAATGATTGAAGTACATCCACATCCTGAAGTAGCTCTAAGCGATGGCGACCAATCACTTAAACCAGATAATTTTGCAGTTGTTATGCAGGAAGTTCGTCAGATTGCACAAATGATGGGGAAAACATTATGAATACAGAAAAAACATCAAAATTACATTTAGCCATTTTAGGTGTAGGTCTTATCGGTGGTGCTTTCGGTATGGCACTAAAATATAAATTACAAGATGATATCTTCATCACTGGTAATACTCGCACTGAAAAATCTTTACATGAAGCAAAAGCTTTAAAGGCAATTGATGAAGGTTTTTTAGACCCAATAGAATGTGTACAAGGTGCTGATATTATTTATCTCAGCACTCCTGTATTACAAATTGTACCTTTAGTAAAAAAAATATTACCACATTTAAAACCAGGTACAATTTTAACAGATGCAGGCAGTACAAAATCCTTCATTGCCAAACAAATCATGGATTTACTTCCTGAAAATATCTATTATGTAGCTGGTCATCCTATGACAGGACGTGAAAAAAGCGGTGTAACAGCTGCTCATAAAGATTTATTCAATAATAAATGTTATGTAATCGTCAAAGATACAGGTGCTCCAGCCAAAGTAGTTGAAAAAATCGTCAATCTAATAAAATTAACTAATGCTAATATTACAACTCTCACTTTAGAAGAACATGACAGATGTGCGTCTATCATCAGTCATATTCCTCATATTACAGCAGCTGCACTAGTTAATCTTTTAGATAAAAACCCTAACGATTTAGAATCTTGCATCACTCTTGCTGGTGGTGGATTTAAAGATACTACGCGCATTGCTTCCTCTAATGCTGATATGTGGGCAGATATATGTATCTCTAACAGTGAGCCTATTATCGAACATCTATCACAACTTCAATCACTACTAAGCGGAGTAATCACTTCTATTGCCAAAAAAGACCGCCAAGCCATTCATGATTATTTTGTTGAATCAAAAACAAGACGCGATATGATACTAGAAGAAACAAAGGACAAATATGATTTAATTTAGGTGAAAAATGCAACACAAAGCTTATAGTTTTCTAATTATCGCTTGTCTTCTATGGGGATTTCAACCTGTTACTATAAAAATAGTAACGCAAGAAATGAATATCTTAACGATAATTCCTCTTAGATTTCTTATTGTCAGTATAATCTTATTCATCATCATGAAAATAACAAATGAAAAAAATTTTTTACCACCCAAAAAATGTCTATTAACTTTATGTTTAATGGGCTTTTTTGGTATTACAGTAAGTAATGGTATTCAATTCACAGGACTACAATATTCCTCTGTTGGTAATATGACATTAATCAGTACCACAGCTCCTGTCATCACTGTTATTTTAGCTAGAATTTTTCTTAATGAACGCTTAAATTTAATTCAAATAATAGGTATAATAATTTCTTTTTTTGGTACCTTATACCTATTGAATGGAGGTACGCTTTCCACATTTACCCAAATGAATTTTAACAAAGGAGATATTTATTTCTTCATCGGTGAAGTAGCTTGGGTCATATATATTTTACTTAGTATTCCTATACTCAAAAAAATATCAGTATTATCAGCCACTGCTTGGTCTGGATTGTTCGGCTCTATTTTGACAGCACTATTTGCCCACTATAGTGTAGGCTTACAAATAGTGCCATTATCCACTCTTGGTATTTATTCATTCTTATTTATCATTTTAGGTGGCGGTATAACTGCTATGATTTGCTGGAATTTAGGCACTAAAAAAGTAGGTGCTAGTAATTCTGCTATATTTTTAATCATAGGATTAATATTGAAAGCATAGAAGGGATTGCAAATGGAAGATTGGGAGCAATATAAAGCCTTTGGTGAAGAATATGCAAAAGCATTAACACGTTTTAATGAAGCACGCAATAGATATGTAAAAAAATTTGGAGAACATTCTCTTGACCGTGTATTATTAGGAGAACCTTTAATAAGGATGCCTTTAAGCGTAGATGTTGAATGTTTAAATAAAAATGCCAATGATATTGAACTAGCAATACAAAATAATAAACCATTGGAACAAATACCAGAAGAAATGTGGGAAAATATGATATTTTAAGAGGTAAAAGATATGAAGGAAAAATTTGTCGGTAACGGAATATTAAAAGACTTGACATACTCCCCCTGCCTTTAGGCATGGGAAGTATGTCAACTACAGCTTATAAAATAATCAATGAAATTTTAGAGTTTATTTTAAATGAGGTGAATTAATGGAGCAGTATGAAAATGATTTTGATAAAATTGAAGAAGAATATCGTAATAAATTCAATAGAACTTTTCCATTTTTTATCTATCAATGTAGTGAAGAAGAAGCGACAGAAATTATGAAAAAGTGTATTAAAGAAAATAAACCTTTTGAAATTGAAGATAAAGACTCTTCGATTTTATATTAATGTAAAGCTTATGATGTATACCCTAATGATTGGATAAAATGTTCTATTGATAAAGGAAATTTATCTTTAAAATCGGTAAAACGAGGTTATTATGATGATAAAAATGGTATCATAGCTCTATCTGGCAATGGTGATGAGCAAACTTTTGCAACAGCTATTCATGAATTAGGGCATAGGATGGAACGTATATTACCTTCAATTTTAAAGCAAGAAGATGAGTTTTATAAACGCCGTACAGAAAATGAAAAATTACAATGGATGGGAAAAGGTTATAGCAAAAATGAATTAACTCGAAAAGATAATTTCGTTCATTCTTATATGGGAAAAGATTATGGCGGACATGCTTATGAACTTGTATCAATGGGATTTGAAATGGCATATACAAATTCTGCGGAATTATTGACAGATATGGATATGGCAGAGTGGATATTTGGAATGTTGGTTTTATTGTGAGGTGAGTAAATGACCACTATAATAGCAAAGGGTTCAATTAACGGAAAAAAGATGACTATCGTTTGCACTGGAACAAATGATAATCCAACTGTTACATTTAACGGAAAAAAAGATGAGCATTTGTTAAAATGGTTAAATATGGGAATACAAATGGCACCACCATTAGGCAATAATTTTTATTATGATAAACCATCTATTGCGGCTTATTATCATGTGTTAAATACTGTTTGTTTTGACCATTTAGATAGTATTGAAGTAGATGGAAAAATAGAGCCTATTCCATATGAAGATGGCTTAATATATTAAAATAAAGCACTTGCAGGAATGTAAGTGCTTTTCTTATGCCCAATTTTAGAAAGAAGGGATATTATGACACCTGCTGAAGCAGTGGCGGATATTATAGCCAAAGTAAAAACAATCCGCGGCGATACGGAAATCGACGAGGCTGTACTCGGTATTTATGTTGAAAAACTTGTAAATGACGTGCTTGACTACTGCCACAGACACGATTTTCCACGTGCTTTAACTTTCACCTGTATGGATTTGATAAATAAGCGTATCGGCGACGAGCAAACAGCAGCGGAAGGGGCGGTGCAGCTTAAAAGCATTGAAGCCGGTGATACCAAATTTGAATTTAATGTGGCGGCGGCGATTTCTTCCGGTGTTTTAAATGACCTGGATTTTGATAGTATTAAGCCTAAATTAAATCTTTATCGAAAGATTGCGGGGTTTGGTTCATGCCGACACCATCACAATTAAACAGTCTGCTTAGTAAATATATGTATCATGATAATGTTACTGTTTGTCGTCAAATTAATGCTGTTGATGACGAAGGAGCAGATGATTATACAGTGCAGGAAATCTATGTTAATATTCCCTGCAAGTTGTATCAAAGCGGTAAACCTTTTACAGCTAAAAATACAGACAGACAGGTAGATGTTATTACGGATTTAAAATTATTTCTTCCGCCGCAATACGATGTTCTGCCGAATGATATTTTGAAAATATCCCGCAACGAGCAGGAAATTTTATTGAACGTCGTAAAATCGTTTAAGTATAAATCACATCAGGAAGTAACGGTAAAACGGAAGGATGAGGCAAGATGAGTGTTGAAATTGAAGGCATTGATGATTTTATCGCTAAACTTGATAATGCCATAAAAAAGATACCTAAAAAGAGCAATGAATTTGTGAAAAAATCCGCTGAAAACCTTATCGAATACACTAAAGATTTAACGCCCGTTGATACCGGTAATTTAAAAAATAACTGGCAGCGTACCCGTCCTTATATGGGCAGTATTAAAGTCTACAATAATACGGAATATGCCGCACATATGGAATATGGACACCGCGTAAAAAACCGCAGGGGCGAATGGGTAAAAGATGAAAACGGTAAAATAAAATTTGTTAAAGGTGCTTGCTTCATCAGGGTGTTGAGGAACTGCGGGATAATTTCGAGGAGGACGCCAAAATAATTATGGATGATATATTTAAATGATTAAATTACTTGATATAAAAAAAGGACTTACAACGCTTTTAAAATCTAAATTCAATTATAAGGTTCATTTCGATAATGTGGAAAAATCGAGTGAGCCTTATTTTTATGTGGAAATGATGCCGCGGCATAAAACCGTTGATGAAATTTTAACGGATAAATTCATACAGATTGATATAATGCTGGTTCTAATTCCGGATGAGTACGGCCGAATAAAAAGGTCTGTTCTGTATGATACGGCTGATACCTTAGACGGTTTAATTAGATCTGTATTTCATATCAAAGACAGATATATTACCATTCTTGAAAGTCATACGCGATTTGTCGATGAGATACTACATTATGTTTTTTATCTTGATTTTGCGGACTGTTTAACCGATAAAGAAAGTTCTGCTATTATGTATGATTTAATGCAAACGCTAGAACTTAATTTAAAATAGGAGATGATTTTAATGGCTAACGAAAAAGAAGTATTCGGTATGCCGAAAGTACTTATAACTTTTAAAACAAAATCTACAACAGCAATTGCCCGTTCTGCCCGCGGCATTGTGGCCATGATTTTGAAAAACGAAACAACGGACGTTATGAAATCTTATAAAATTTCCGATATCACAGATATTCCGGATAAAGGACTTACGGATAAAAATGTCGATTTAATTAAAAAATGTCTGCTCGGTACGCCGCTACGTATTTTAGTATATACAATTCCGGATGATACTGTAGCAGAGCCGACAGTAAATCAGTCTTACGTACTTAAACAGATTAGCAATATTAAATGGAATTATATTTGCGCACCGACAGCTTCCGGCAGTGAACAGGAAGATTTGGCCAGCTGGATTAAAACGCAGCGTAATAATAAATATAAAACATTTAAAGCTGTACTTGCCAACGCGGAAGCTGATGACAAGGGCATTATTAATTATTGTACAGGAAATATCAAGGTACCTAATCCCGATTACGTGGAAGATGCCACTGAAACACCTGCGGCAATTATCGGCGAAGCTATTGTAGGAGATAGTACTGTAGCAAATGACGATACGGTTAAGCCATATACTATTTACACGGCGACGGAATACACGGCACGTATTGCCGGCATTTTGGCGGGACTTAGTCTGGATAGAAGTGCAACGTATTATCAGCTTACGGAAGTTGAAAGTGTAGAAACCTACGAAGACATAGACAGTTTGATTGATAAAGGTCAACTTTTACTTATTGATGAAGGTGAAGGAGACGGCGTTAAAATTGCCCGCGCCTGCAACAGTCTTACAACATTTACAACTGATGTCGGTCAGGATTTTCGTTTCATCAAGATTGTTGAATGTATTGACATGATAACGGACGATATTCGTGATACATTCAAATCTGATTATGTCGGCAAAGTGATAAATGATTATAATCATAAAATGCTGTTTATTTCTGCTATTCTTGTTTATTTTAGTGGATTGAAAGGCAATGTGCTTGATAACAGTCCTACGGCACAGAATACAGTGGATATTGACGAAGAACAACAGAAAAACTATGCAATATTGAAAGGTGAAGATGTCGCGGAAATGACAGTACAGCAAATTCGCGAATATAATACGGGAACCAATGTTTATTTAACAGGCCGTATTACGCCGGTTAACGCTATGGAAGATTTGACGATTGATTTTACTATGTAAAGGAGAGTTATAAATGGGAAGAGAAGCAGAAGCTGTAAAATACAGAGGACGTCGCCGCTGGAACGGCAGCTGGGGAAAAGTATGGTGGGACAATGAACTTTTATTTGAAATTCAAAAATTTGAAGCCAAAGTAACCGCCGACCGTGAAGATGTATATATTTCTATCAGTAAAGACAGTAAAATCGTATCTTTAACCGGTGAACTTTCCTTTACGATTAAATCTGTTATTAACAGAAATATTAATAAGTATCTTGAAGCATGGAAACAGGGGCTTGACCCGCGCGGCACCTTTATCGGTTTGATTGATGACCCGGATGCCGTGGATGGACAGAAAGAACGCTGTTCTATTGATAATGTCTGGTTTAATGACTTGCTCTTGATGAGTTTTGAAAAAGGCAAAGTCGTGGAAAAAGAATTTACGGCAGGATTTACACCGGAAGATGCATCTTTCATTGAAACTATCGGTGCATAATTATTTTTAATAAGGAGATTATTAATATGACTATTGATGAAATTAAAAATGAAGTTTTAGAAAATATGAAAGATTTTATTACGACTGAAGTAAAAGATATGGCTATCAAATGGATTAAAGATACGGCATTGCCAGCAGTTAAAGAAGTAGCTACAGCTTTTGCTGCAGAGCTTAAAAATAGTGCCACTGATGAAAAAGGATGGGTAAAATTTAGAGATACTATTTTCTTACCAGTAGCCATCAATGCTAGTATTTGGCTTGCAGAAAAAGTAGTTAATAAATTAGCACTAACAGAGGAATAAGCATGAACATATTAAAAGAATTTGCAAAGATTTTTATTAAATCTAAATTAGATGATGAAAAGCGAAAGCTTAAGGACAAATTACAAAAACAAATAATTACAACGACCAGTACTTCTG
>OLQW01000183.1_pt1 | contig 41272 bp, 41 predicted proteins | sample 1672901 | NCBI WGS metagenome assembly OLQW01 (sample SAMEA3136735, study PRJEB25190) | human gut metagenome | reverse complement strand
ATATAAAATATTATAATACAAAACGGATAAAGATAAAACTAAAAGGACTTAGTCCTGTAGAATACAGAATTAAGTTTCAATTAGTAGCCTAATTAATATGTCCAATATTTTGGGTGCACATCATTATCAATTTTAAAATCAAGTCTTTTTATGTTTAATAATTATTTATTGTCATCTTTCCACCAATAAATACCGTCTTGTTTTGGTAAGATACTAGCTTTAAATACAGGATCTTTAATACCTTGTTTTTTCTGTTGAGTATAATCATCTAAAGCAATAAAAGCATATTTGCCTAAGAGTAAAATAGCAATGATATTTGTGATTGCCATTAAAGCCATGAATAAGTCTGCTAAATTCCAAACTAAGCTCAATTCAGCAACAGAGCCGAAGAATACCATAATTACAACAAGAATACGGAAAATATTTAAATATAATGGGTTATCAGACAAGTGTTTTATATTGATTTCTCCATAATAGTAGTTACCTACGATAGAAGTAAATGCAAATAATAAAACGATAATAGCTATACCAGTTGTAGCGATATCACCAAAATATAAGCTTAAATCGTATTGAATGAGCTGAATACCAGTTAAACCTGTTGCTTGATAATCACTGCTGAATAATACGATGAAAGCAGAAGCAGTACAGATAAATAATGTATCTACGAATACACCAAAAGCTTGGATAAGACCTTGTTTTACAGGGTGACTTACTTCAGCAGTAGCTGCGGCATTTGGAACAGAACCCATACCAGCTTCATTGGAGAATAATCCACGTTTAATACCTGTCATGATAGCAGCACCAAAGCTACCACCAGCAACAGATTCAATACCCCAAGCATCTTTGAAGATGACAGATAAAACAGTTGGTAATTCTGAAATATTATATATAGTGATAGCAAAAGCGATAAGTAAATAAATACCAGCCATGATAGGCACCATGTATTCAGTAACTTTAGCAATGCGATGTAAGCCACCAAATACTACAATTCCAGAGAATACAGCAATAACAATACCAATCATAGTAGCATCAAAATTGAATGCAGTTTGTAAAGATAAGGAAATTGTATTGGATTGTACAGAATTGAAGATAAGTCCATAAGTAACGCTGATTAAGATAGCAAAGAATACAGCTGTTTTAGGGCTATGAAGTGCATTATTAATGTAATAAGCAGGACCACCAAGATAGCCATTACTATCAGTACGAGGTACTTTGTAAATTTGTGCTAAAGTACTTTCCACAAAACCAGTTGCAGAACCTAAGATAGCAATAATCCACATCCAGAAGATAGCACCTGGACCGCCGAGAACTACTGCAATTGCGATACCAGCAATATTACCAACACCTACACGAGAAGCTGTACTTACACAGAAAGCCTGGAAGGAAGAAATTTGTTGTCCTTCCATTTTATTGCCTGCATCACCAGCAATAAGACGTATCATTTCTTTGATAAATCTTATTTGTACAAATTTTGTACGAATAGTAAAAATAATACCAGCACCAATAAGTAAAATAATTAAAACATAACTCCATAAAATATCATTGATTTGACCGACTAATGAATTCAATAACTCCATTTAAACACCTTCTTTATAAATTAATATGTATATAATAACATATTTACAATATTTTGGGTAGAAATATATTTTATTAGTAATAATAGATTTATGTTACATAATACTTGTGATAAAATAAAGACAAAATGTATTGAAAAGAGGTGTTTGTGTAATGGAAAATTACATGAAAAAGCATTTCTCAAAATATATGATATCAATAAAAATGTTAATCTGAATAATTATAATGATGATTATGATAAAAAATAGGTAGATTAAGATATTAATAATGATAAATAATAGTTAAAAAATAAGGTATTATGCTATTTATTTGGGAAATAATGAGTTAAATAAGTAAATATTATGACTTATTATATATTTGATGGAAAATGAAGATATAGTTTATTAATAATTTGTAAACATAGTGAAAAATAAAACTAAATCATAAATTTTTATATTAGAAGATAATTGATGGAATGTTTAAATTATCTTCTTTTTTATATTGTTATTTTAATGAAGAAAAAGAAGCTTTTATATTTGGTATAGATTTATTTTCTTTATAATAATCATATGTTAAAATTATTTTACTTAATATATTAGCTTTAATTTTATTTTTGAAGATATTTTATTATTTTTAGAAAGAGAGGTCATAATGAAATTAGAAAAATCTGATGTAAATACTGTAGTTGAAAATCATATAGATTTTACTCATTTGCATGTGCATACAGAATATAGCTTATTAGATGGTGCTAGTAGAGTAAAAAAATTAATTGCACACGCAAAAGAATTGGGCATGAAATCTATAGCGATCACTGACCATGGTACTATGTATGGAACGATTGCTTTTTATAAAGAAGCTTTGAAACAAGGAATAAAGCCTATTATTGGTTGTGAAGTTTATGTAGCACCAAAATCTCGTTTTGATAATTTTGAAGTGGAAGGCACTCGTTATTATCATCTAATTTTGTTAGCAGAAAATAATAAGGGATATCAAAATCTCATTAAATTAGTTTCTCTAGCAAATATTGAAGGTATGTATTATAAACCTCGTGTGGATAAAGATTTATTGCGTCAGTATCACGAAGGTATTATTTGTTTGAGCAGTTGTATAGCGGGCGAAATTCCTCAAGCAATTATTCGTGATAATATGGAACGTGCGGAAAAATTAGTGCAGGAATATGTAGATATTTTTGGCAAAGATAATTTCTTTTTAGAAATTCAAAATCATCAAATTCCTGAAGAAGCTAAGGCAAACAAAGGATTAATCAGTTTAGCGCAAAAATATGATTTAAAATTAGTGGCTACAAATGATATACATTATATAAAAAAAGAAGATAACGATTTTCATGATGTGCTTTTGTGTATACAAACAGGCAGAACTTTAGATGATAAAGATAGAATGAAATTTTATAATGATGACTTCTATTTAAAATCTGGTGCTGAAATGCTTGCTTTATTTAAAGATACACCAGAAGCTATTACAAATACTTTGGAAATTGCAAATCGTTGTAATGTAAGTTTTGAATTTGGTCATTTACACTTACCAAACTTTCCTTTGCCAGAAGGTATGACTGATGAACAGTATTTGCATAAATTGTGTAAGGAAAAAATTCATAATAGATATGCTGAAGTTACAGAGGAAATACAACAAAGGCTAGATTATGAATTGTCTATTATTAATCACATGGGTTATGATAGTTATTTTTTGATTGTATGGGATTTTATAAATTTTGCTCGCAGTCAAAATATAGCGGTAGGGCCTGGTCGTGGTTCGGCAGCTGGTAGTATTGTAGCGTATATTTTGGGAATTACAGATATTGACCCATTGAAATATAGTTTACTCTTTGAACGTTTTTTAAATCCTGAACGTGTAACAATGCCAGATATAGATATTGACTTTTGTTATATTCGTAGAGATGAAGTTATTGAATATGTAAAAAGAAGATATGGCGATGACCATGTAGCACAGATAATTACTTTTGGTACGATGGCGGCAAAAGGTGCAGTGCGAGATGTAGGTCGCGTCATGAATATGCCTTATAACGAAGTAGATAAGATAGCAAAGTTAATTCCGCAAGAATTAGGCATGACTTTGGATAAAGCATTGAAAGATTCATCAGAGTTATTAACTTTATATCAAGAAAACCTTGAAGTTCGTAAATTAATTGATTTTGCTAAAGATGTAGAAGGTATGCCACGCCATTCTTCAACTCATGCTGCAGGTGTGGTTATTTCTAAAGATCCTGTTACAGATTATGTACCTATTCAGATATCTGAAGGCACATTTGTGACGCAATATGATAAAGATTGTGTCGAAGAATTAGGTCTGTTGAAAATGGACTTTTTGGGATTGCGTACGCTTACTGTTATCGCTGATGCTTTGACAAATATAAAAAATAATCGCGGTATAGAGATAAATTTAGATGAAATTCCACTTGAAGATGAAAAGACTTCGCAAATGCTTTGTCGAGGAGAAACAGGAGCAGTATTTCAGTTAGAGTCTGCTGGCATGACTACTTTAGTAAAAGATTTGCAACCAACGGGATTTGCTGATTTAATTCCTGTTATGGCATTGTATCGACCAGGACCTTTGGGCAGTGGCATGGTAACAGATTTCATCAATGGTAGACATGGTAGAAAAAAAGTAACATATATTCATCCAGATTTAGAGCCAATTTTAAAAGAAACTTTTGGCGTGATTTTGTATCAAGAGCAGGTTATGCAGATAGTTCAAGTATTAGCTGGTTTCACTTTAGGGCAAGCTGATATTCTGCGTCGTGCAATGGGTAAGAAAAAGCATGATGTCTTAATGTCACAAAAAGAAAATTTCTTAAAAGGTGCTAAAGATAATGGCGTAGATGATAAACTCGCAGAAACTATTTTTGATTTATTATTACATTTTGCCGATTATGGTTTTAATAAATCTCATAGTGCTGCTTATGCACTTGTGTCATGGCGAACAGCATATTTAAAAGCTCATTATCCGCAGGAATTTATGGCGGCTATTTTGACTAGCTTGATGACAAGTAATAAAATTGGCGAATATATTGAACAATGTAAACATATGGGAATTGATATTTTGCCACCAGATATAAATGCTAGTCGTGATACATTTACTGTAGATAAAAATAGTATTCGTTTTGGTTTAGCTGCTGTAAAAAATGTAGGTGAAAATGCCTTAAAAACGATTGTAGATATCCGCGAGAAAGATGGTCTATTTAAATCTTTAGAAGATTTTTGTTCACGAGTTAGCAGTAGATGTATCAATAAGAGAGCTTTAGAAAATCTTATAAAATGTGGTGCGTTTGATTCTTTAGGTTATAATCGTGCTCAATATATGGCTGTTTTAGACCAAGCTATGGATTTAGGCTCTAGACGTCAGAAAGATTTAGCTAGTGGACAGATGGATTTATTTGGTGATTTTATGGAGGAAGAAGAGAGCATTGATAAATTGGAAATGCCAAAAATGCAGGAATTTCCTAAAATAGAATTATTAAATATGGAAAAAGAAATCACAGGCTTTTATATCACAGGGCATCCACTAGAAGAATATAGAGAAAAAATACAGTATTTGACTACGATTGAAAGTTTAGAAAAGCAAAAAGACGATAAATATATCTCTGTGGCAGGAATTATTCGCAAAGCCAAAAGAGTAACTACAAAAAAAGGCGATATGATGTGCTTTTTAGAAATCGAGGACTTTTTAGGTTTAGTAGAAGTCATTGTATTTCCAAAGGCATTTTATGATAATATTAATTATTTAGTGCCAGATATTCCTGTTGTAGTTAGAGGAAAATTAGATAAAAGTGATGATAATAATAAAATCATTGCTGATAAAGTAATAGGTTTAGAAGATTATACACCAGAATTTTGTATTATCGTAAAACCAGAGCAAGAAGATAATGCTTTCTTTAGCAAAATAACAGAAACATTGCAAGAAAATGCTGGTCCTTGCCCTGTTTATATGTATTTTATGAGCAGTAAAAAAATGATTAAAGGCAATCGAGAATTTTGGATTGATGGCAGTGAAACTGTAGTCAACAATCTAAAAAATCTTTTGGGCAAAAATTCAATCAAACAAAGATAATTTTTAATTAAAAATCCCCCAAAATAGATGAGTATTTTGGGGGATAAATTTATATTAAGGGTTATAAAAGAAATCTTCGATTGCTAAGCGAATAGCTGAATAATTAAATCCTTTACGATAAAGATAGCCTTGACATTTTAATTTGTCAGCTTTGCTAGGAGTATAACGGCTATTTAATAATCGCAAACAAACAGTATATTCGTAATCTAATTCATCAATATCTGTCTCTTCTTGAGCATTTTGAATATCATTTTGAGAAAATCCTTTTTCCATTAACTTATATTTAATAGCTTTTATACTGCGATGTTTTTCATTGATATATGCTTGATATTGACGTTGGCATAAATCTGTATCGTCTAAATAATGTCGAGCAATTAAGCGATTAATGGCTTCTTGAATTTCTTCTGGTGCGTATTCTTTGCGTTTTAATTTTGTAATTAATTGTTGGGTACTATAAGGTCTTGTAGCTAATAAATCAACAGCATAAATAAGTGCTGTTTTTGTATTATTTTGCTGTTTCATTATCAGCCGTTACTTTAGATTTTTTAGTTGGTTCTTCAACTTTTTCTTCAGTTTGTTCTTCTTGAACAAATAATTTTTCACGAATTTTATTTTCAATTTCTAATGCTGTGTCAGCATGTTCTTTTAAATATGCTTTTACGTTTTCTTTACCTTGACCTAAGCGAGTGCCTTGATAAGAATACCATGTACCACTCTTATCTAAGATTTCAAAAGCTGTACCCATATCAATTAAGCTACCTTCACGAGAAATACCTTCACCATACATGATATCAAATTCAGCTTGTTTAAATGGAGGAGCTACTTTATTTTTTACAACTTTAATTCGTGTTCTGCTACCTACAGGGTCATTGCCTTGTTTAATTGTATCGATTTTACGCACATCTAAACGAATGGAAGCATAGAATTTTAAAGCTCTACCACCAGTTGTAGTTTCTGGATTACCAAACATAACACCAACTTTTTCACGAATTTGGTTGATGAAAATTGCTGTTGTACGAGATTTACTGATGATACCTGTTAATTTTCTCATAGCTTGAGACATTAAACGAGCTTGTAGACCAACATGGGAATCGCCCATATCACCTTCGATTTCCGCTTTTGGAACAAGTGCCGCTACTGAGTCAACAACTACTACATCAATAGCGCCACTGCGAACGAGTGCGTCGGCAATTTCTAAAGCTTGTTCACCATTATCTGGCTGAGAAATCAATAAATTGTCGATATCTACACCTAATTTTTTGGCATAAACTGGGTCAAGAGCATGTTCAGCATCGATAAATGCAGCCACACCACCTGTTTTTTGTGCTTCAGCAACAATATGAAGTGCTACAGTTGTTTTACCAGAAGATTCAGGGCCGAAGATTTCTACTATACGTCCGCGAGGAACACCACCAACACCAAGGGCTGCATCAAGTGGTAAACAGCCAGTATGAATTACTTCGATATTCATATTAGCAGAAACATCACCTAATTTCATGATGGAGCCTTTACCAAAATCACGTTCAATTTGTTTTAAAGCACTTTCTAGTGCTTGTACTTTATCCATTTTATCCATGGGAATAAATCACCTGCTTTTTAAATCTTATCTAGAAATATATATAAATTATACTCTATCTATTCCTAAATAATCAAGCAAAATGTTCAGATTTCCGAACAAAATAAACGGGATTATTTTTAAGAAAATTAGCTTTAATTTAGAATATATTGTATAATATCAAATATAATTATTTATTGGAGGGATATTTTTTATTAAATGGACAGTTTTGATGACCAGTATATTTTATTAGAGGAATTATACGAGGATAGTTTTTATCCAGATTTTTTGATTGATAAAATCAAATATTTATTAGAAGATTTTATTAATTTTGTGGAACAAAAACCAAAAAATATGGCAGATGTTGGTGATAAAATTTATGATTTAATTCAAAATGCCAATAGTTTGCAATATGAATTTCTCGATAATGACAGCGAATATGATAATATAGCTAGAGAATGTCTTATTCGCAATTTAGAATATATTATTCAATGGTTTCATTTACCAATCAATTTAGAAGAAGCATTAGCAGAACGTGAATGGGATTAAGCCTATTTAATAATAAATGTTATTAATTTAAAAGCATAAAATTTTATGTTATACTTATAGTAGTTTATTTATTTGGAGGATTGTTTAATGTTATTAAATAAAAAGTCTGTAGAACTTTTAGCTCCAGCTGGCAATTGGGAAACATTAGTAGCTGCCATTGATGCTGGGGCTGATGCTATTTATTTGGGTGGAAAACATTTTAATATGCGTATGCTCAAATCAGACGCTAATTTTGATAATGAAATGTTAAAAAAAGCTGTAGAATATGCTCATGCTCATGGAGTAATGCTTTATATTACTATTAATAATTTAATCAGTGATGAAGAAATTCCAGAGCTTGAAGAATATTTGACTTATTTAAATGAAATACAGCCAGATGCTATTTTAATTCAAGATTTAGCTGTAGCTCAAATTGTGAAAAAACTTGGATTGAATATAACTATGCATGCATCTATCATGATGAATTCTCATAATAATGCTGCTATAAAAAAATTAAAAGAATATGGCATTCGTCGTGTCGTTGTTAGCCGTGAAATGTCTTTAAAAGAACTCAGTGAATTAAAAGCTGTAGATAGCGATTTTGAACTTGAATATTTTGTTCATGGTGATATGTGTATTTCTGAAAGTGGACAATGCATTCATTCTGGCGTTTTATTTGCTAATAGTAGTAATCGTGGTCGTTGCATGAAAGCTTGTCGTTGGCCATATAAAATCATTGATGAACAAACAGGTCAAGAACAAGAAACTACAACAGATGGCGATTATCGTTTAGCATTGAAAGATATGTGTATGTATAGAAATATTCCAGATTTAATTCAAGCTGGTGTATATTCTTTTAAAATCGAAGGTCGTATGCGCAGTGCTGATTTCGTGGCAAATATTGTAAGCATTTATCGTCGTGCTATTGATAATTATGTAGCTGATCCTGCTGGTTATCATGTAAATGAAGAAGATTGGAAAAATCTTTTTGAAAATCGTGTACGTGATTATTCCACTTGTTTTGCTATGGATAAACCTGATAGTAGAGCTATTGGTTATACTGGAAAACGCGAACCAAGATTTTTCAGCTATGCAGCAAAAGAAGCAGATTTAGATTGTGAATGGCTCAATGATTTAGAAGCTATTAAAACTGCTGATAATAAACCAAAACTTTCTGTTAAAGCTGCAACTTTAGCACATGCTCGTGAAGCTTTAGCTAATGGTGCTAATATTCTTTATGTAGCAGGCGAAGTTTATCGTCCATATACTCCATGGACTTTAGGAGATATAAAAACTATTTTACAAGAAGCTCATAATGTTGGGGCAAAAGTAATAGTCAATACTCCTAGGACAACTTTAGAAGATCAATGTAGTGAATTAGAACAATTATGTCATGATTTAAATGAAATAAAACCAGATGGTATCATGGTAGGAAATTTAGGTGCAGCTACTATTGTACGTGAACTTACAGATTTACCTATTTATGCTGACCATAGTTTCAATGTATTTAATCATGTAGCTACAGAATTTTTACAAGAAAATGGCATTGTAAATGCAACAGCTTCTTATGAATTGCCTTATGCTCAAGTGAAAACTTTAGTTGAAAGTAGTAAATTACCAATGACAATCACTGTTCATGGTAATGTAGAAGCTATGATTTCTGATACAAATATTCCTGCATTGAATTTAAAATATGACCCACTTACTAATCCAGAATTCAATGATAAACATTTTGCTTTATTGGATACAGTTGGCGGAAAACATTCTATGCGTGTAGACCAATTTGGTAGAATTCATATTTTATTTACTAATGATTTATGTCTTCTTCCTTATATTGACAAATTAATGGGAGCAGATACTCTTCGTATTGAAGCTCAAGATTATACACCAGAAATTACTGGTATGTTGACTAAAATTTATCGCGACGCTATTGATAATGGCAAAAATAACGATATGATCGAAAAAATTAAAGAAGTAAGCCCTCGTCCAGTTGGTATTGGTGTTTATCGTCATAAAAAATCTTATTAATTATTCATAGTCATTTTAGAATTGTCATTTTTATTTTAGGCTTTATGGCTTATTATATTAATGACAATTCTTTCTAATGTTTATTATCAATATTATTTATACATAATATTAGAAAATATAAAAATAATGAAAGGAAGTATATTATGTCTCAGTATTTAGGTCCTGAAAAATGTCTTGAAAAGAAAAAGAAATATATCATGCCTTGTTTAGGTCATTTCTTTGCTAATCCTCCTCAATTTGTAAAAGGTGAAATGCAATATCTTTATGACCATGAAGGCAAAAAATATTTAGATTGTTTTGCTGGTGTATCTGTTATAAACTGCGGTCATTGCAATCCTGAAATTACACAAAAAGTAGCAAAACAAGTACAGACTCTACAACATGTTTGCAATATCTATTTAACAGAAGATATTTATAATTTAGCTGAAAAATTAGCTCAAGTAACACCAGGTAGATTACAAAAATCTTTCTTTTGCTCTACAGGAACAGAAGCAAATGAAGGTGCTTTGCTTTTAGCTAATATTTATAATGGAAAAAGTGAATTATTAGCTCTTCGCAATGGCTTACATGGTAGAACAAAACTCACTATGAACTTGACTGGTATCGGCATGTGGAGAACTGACCCAAATCCTGTAGGCGGTATTCATTTTGCACCAAATCCTTATTGTTACCGTTGCCCAATGGGGAAAAAATTCCCAGAATGTGATTATGCTTGTGCAAATGCTGTAGAAGATATTATCAGCTATGCAACTTCTGGAAATGTTTCTGCTATGATTTGTGAAACTATCCAAGGTAATGCAGGTATTGTAGTACCTCCAAAAGGATATTTTAAACGTTTAAAAGAAATCTTAGAAAAACACAATATTTTATTAATCATTGACGAAGTGCAGACAGGTTTTGCACGTACTGGAAAAATGTTTGCTATTGAAAATTATGATGTTGAACCAGATATCATGACAATGGCTAAAGCTTTAGGCAATGGTGCTCCTATTAGCTGTTTTATTTCTCGCAGTGAAATCGCAGATAAATACACTCGTCCGGGTGCTTCTACATTAGGTGGAAATCCTGTTTCTTCTACAGCTGGTATTGCTGTACTTGATTATATCAAAGAACATAATCTTATCGAAAAAGCTCGTGTTCGTGGAAAACAATTAAAAGATGGATTAATTGCTCTTCAAGAAAAATATCCATTTATCGGCGATGTTCGTGGTTTAGGCTTAATGGTAGGTGCAGAACTTATCAATTCAGATAAATCTCCAGCTCCAGATAAATTGGAATTTGTTGTAGAAACAATGAAAGATAGAGGTTTCCTCATCGGTAAAAATGGTATAGCTAGAAATGTTCTTGCTTTCCAACCACCACTTGTTATCAGTGAAGAAAATATCAATGATTTATTGAATAATCTTGATGATGTTATGTCTCAGGTAAAATAAAAATATAAATAAAAAATAAGTCCCTAGTAATTTATGTTACTAGGGACTATTTTTATAAGTTTTTTAATTAAAATACCCATTCATCGCCGAAGCGTTTTAATAAATTATCTGCTTCTGCAGGGCCGTCAGAGCCTTGTTCATATGTGAATACAGGAAGTTTATCCCAACGATATAAATCCTTTAAGTGTTCAACAAAGTCCCAACTTGTCTCTATCTGATCCCATTGAGAGAACCAAGAACGTTCACCTTTGATACAAGCTGTAATTAAGCGTTCATATGCTTCAGGAGTGTTTATTCTGCTAGAAATGGAACTACTCTGGCTAAAGTCCATTTTTGCTTGTGTAATTTCATCTGTATCTCCTGGAGTTTTCACATTAAATTGAAGATGTACACCTTCATTTGGTTGGATTTTTATAATTAAGATATTGCGTGGAGCAGAAATAAATGTTTGACGGAAAACGATTGCTATTTGCATTTCACGACAGCGAAGTTTTTTACCTGTGCGAATATAAAATGGAGTATTCCACCAACGTTCATTATCAATAAATAAACGAAGTGCAGCATAAGTTTCTGTTGTAGAATCTGTAGGAACGGATTTTTCTTGACGATAGCCTTTATATTGACCTAAAACTAAACTATCGCGAACATCTTCTACAGGACGAAGTGCACGAAGTACACGTAATTGAGCATCATGCATAGCTGTGGTAGAGAATTGTTCTGGCCATTCCATAGCTACTATGGATAAGATTTGGAATAAGTGGTTTTGAACCATATCTTTTAAAGCTCCGCTAGTGTCATAATAGCCACCACGTGTGCCAATACCTAAATCTTCAAAAGCGGAAATCTGTACAGATTCGATATATTGTGAATTCCAAAGGTTAGCAAATATAGGGTTAGTGAAACGAATAGTTTGGATATTGCGTACCATTTCTTTACCGAGATAATGGTCAATGCGATAAATATTTTCTGCTGGAAAGAAAGTTTCTAATTGTTTGTTAAGCTCTTTAGCTGATTCTAAGTCTTCACCAAAAGGTTTTTCTAAAATAACTTTACCTAAAGAAGCTTCTTTTACTGCTTTTAATCCACTTGCAATTACGCCGAAAAATTTTGGAGCTACTGCAAGATAAAATACATGGTCATCAATATTTTCAGCAGTATAATATTCGGATAAACGAGCATATTCGTTTAAATCGGAGATATCCATTTTAAAATAAGAGATACGTTTAGCAAAAACTTCAAAAGTTTTTTTTTCATATGGTAAACGAGCGAATTTTTTTACCCAATCACGAACTAATTCGCAATATTGTTCTGTAGTATAATCGCGTCTACCAATGATGATAATTCTGGATTGAGCTTCTTCGGCATTTGCTGCAGTCATATTGTATTGTGCAGGCATAAGTTTTCTAAAAGTCAAATCACCAGTACCACCAAAAATTGTAAAAGCTTTATTTAAAGACATGTTAACTCTCTCTTTCATAAATAATTCATAAATAAAAATAAATATATATTATAAAATTATACCTATAGCATGAGGTACTTTATCTGTATTGATTAATTTAACAATTTTGCCATTTGTTTTATCTAATTGGAAGCTACTCATATCATCAGTATCTTTATTTACGACTAAAAGATATTGTTCATCTTCACTTAAGATAAAATCTCTAGGGTGCATACCACCACTGTTTATTTGTTGAATGATTTCAGGTTCGTTTTCAAGGCTGATAACAGTGAGTAAATCTGCTCCACGAGTGGAGATATATATGAAACGATTATCTTTTGTGATACGAATAGCAGCACTAGAAGTGTTATCAAGTTTATCTTTAGGTAGTAGATTTAATTTTGTATTCAAAGTAAATTCTAGATTATCTACGCTAAAATCAAAAAATTCACTGCTTAATTCACTTACTAAATAAAAATGAGAATAATCATGATTAAATACACCATGACGAGGGCCTGTTTTTGCAGGGAATGTTAAAGTTTTTACTAAATCATAATCATTATTTATATCAAAAATACGTACTTGGTCAAGTAGTAAACAAGGAACTATAAGATAGTTTTTATATAATACTACTTGATGGCAACCAGCTTTGTTTTGAATAGATATTTGTTTGATTAATTTTAATTTGTTGTTGACTATTTGATAAACCATAACTACACCATCATGGTAATTTGCAGTGTAAATGAAATCATCATGATGTTTTACAAAACATGGAGAACTGTTTTCCAAAAGTATTTCATCTAATATAGTTTTGGTAGTAATATCAACTAGAGCAATACCACTTTTATTGTTTTTGCTAGTAGTGATGATAAGAATATTTTCATATCTGTCAACACATTTTGCATCGTCAATACTCAAAAAGGATTGGATATCAGAAATTTTGCCAGAATTTTCTTCATAAGAGAATTGATATATTCCTTTTGTTGATGCAGTATTGTAAGTACCAATATAACCAGTTAGCATAAAATAAACACTTCCTTAATTTTATATTTAAATACTTAGAATAAATTGTATTTAATTGGCACAAGCCATTAATATACTGATTATATAGTATAAATTATAAATAAACAAGTAAGAGTCATATCTTTGGTATAAAAATTTTTTATATAAACGATATGTTAAATTTTATTAAATCAAAAAAATATATAAGAAAAATTAATAATAGATGTACTTGCATTTGAAAAAAAAATAAACTATACTAAATTTAAATCAGTGATATATATTTATATTTTAGGTATATATTTATTGATATAAAAAAATAAGGAGTGTTTTTTTATGGAACAGATTAAACGTTACAAAGCAGTAATCACAGGCAATGTACAAGGCGTAGGTCTTCGTGTTTTTGTTGTGGACAATGCAAGCAAACTTGGTATTACTGGCTGGGTAAGAAATATGGCAGATGGAACTGTAGAAATGGAAGCACAAGGCAATCCAGATAAATTAGATCAGTTATTTGCTACTATAAAAAAAGGTAACTTTATTATTAAAGTTGATAATATTGATTGCACAGAAATTGACTGTGTTGAAGAAACATCATTTATCATTAAATACTAATGATAAATGATATGAAAATTAAAGATGCGTTATATAAGGAATTATGAGAGAGCAATGTCGATAAACTTTAGGATGGAGATTATCGACATTTTTTTATTTTCCAAGAATAGATTTATACATAAAAGTTTTAGTGAATTTGATGATATATTGATAGATAAAAATGAGCTTTTAAAACTAAAATGATGCATAAAATTTATAATAAATCATGAGAACTCGTTGTCAGTATTGACGTATTAATAGGATTTTCGTTATAATTGATATGTAAAATATAGATGTTAGAACTTGCTTAAGGATAGTGATTTTTATGAAAATAAATAAAGTATTAGTTATACATGGACCAAATTTAAATTTACTTGGCACTCGTGAGCCAGAAATTTATGGTAGTATGACTATGCAAGATATTAATGAAGATTTAGCAAAACAGGCTAAGGAACATAATATCGAAATAGATTTTTTTCAAAGTAATCATGAAGGAGCTATTATTGATACTTTACATAATGCTCGTGGTCAATATGGCTATATTATTTTAAATGCTGGTGCATTTACACATTATAGTATTGCTATACGTGATGCTTTAGCTGCTATTGATATACCTGTAATAGAAGTACATCTATCTAATATCCACAAAAGAGAAGAATTTAGACATCATTCTGTAATTGCACCTGTAGTTGAAGGGCAAATTTGTGGTTTTGGCTTAGAAAGTTATAAATCTGCGTTATTTATTGCTATTAGTAGACTACAAAAAGAGGATTAAATTATGTATCAGAATAATCGTATAGAAAAACTTAGAAAAGTATTGCAGGCAAATTATTGTGATGCAATGCTTATAAGTAAAGAAGAAAATTTACATTATTTTAGTGGTTTTACAGGTGACGATACATTTTTAATAATTACTTTAAATGATTGTTTTTTGATTACTGATTCACGTTATACAAAACAAGCTAGTGAACAGACTTCATTTACTATTATTGAACAAAAAACTGGTTTACTTAGCAAAACTGTAGAGCTTATAAAGAAATTAAATATTAATAGTTTAGCATTTGAAGGCAATGCTTTGATTTTTAATCAATATAATTATTTAGCTAAAAATTTAATTGATATTGAAGTTGATTTTTCTACATCTTTAGATTTAACTGAACTTCGTATTATAAAAGATGAAAATGAGATAGAATTGATAAAAAAAGCTATTAATATCAGTGATGAAGCATATTCGCATATATTGAAATTTGTAAAAGCAGGTATGAGCGAACAGGAAATAGCGACTGAATTAGAATATTTTATGCGCAAATTAGGCAGTGAACGACCTGCATTTACTACTATAGTAGCTTCTGGTGTTAGAGGGGCATTACCTCATGGAGTTGCTACAGATAAGTTGATAAATAATGGTGAATTTGTTACAATAGACTTTGGTGCTGTTTACAAGGGATATCATTCAGATATTACACGTACTTTTTGTGTAGGAAAAGCAAGTGATAGACAAAAAGAGATTTATGATATTGTTTTGCAAGCACAATTATTAGGGCTAAAAGAAATTGCACCTAATAAAAGTGGCAGGGAAGTTGATTTTCCTGTAAGAGAATATATAAAAAATGCAGGTTATGGTGATTTCTTTGGGCATGGCTTAGGGCATGGTGTTGGTCTTGAAATTCATGAGTTACCTCGTTTATCACCACTTAGTCCAACAGATAAGCTTAAAGAAAATATGATAGTTACTAATGAGCCGGGGATTTATGTGCCTGACTTTGGCGGTGTTCGTATTGAAGACACTGTTTTAGTTACTGCAAATGGATGCCAAGCACTTACACAAAGTGATAAACGGCTTGTTGAAATAATGTGACCGCAATAATTGAGAGTCGGGTATTTCACATTATATAAATAAAATTAGATAATATATTTTGGAGGAATGTTTTAATGATTTCCAGCAGTGATTTCCGTACAGGTCTTACACTTGAAATTGATAACGGTGTATGGCAGATTGTTGATTTCCAACATGTAAAACCAGGTAAAGGTGCAGCTTTCGTTCGTACAAAAATTAAAAACGTACAGACTGGTGCAGTTGTAGAACGTACTTTTAACCCTAATGAAAAATTACCAGCAGCTCATGTAGAAACTAGAGCTATGCAGTATTTATATGAAGCAGATGGTATGTACACTTTCATGGATAATGAAACTTATGATCAGATTGAACTTACAAAAGATCAATTAGGTAGTGCATTAAACTTCTTAAAAGAAAACATGGATATTAGCTTACAGTCTTTCAAAGGCAATATCATTGGTATTACTTTACCAAACTCTGTAAATCTTGAAGTTGTTGAATGTGAACCAAGCGTTAAAGGTGATACTGCAACTGGTGCTACTAAAATGGCAAAAGTTGAAACTGGTTATGAAGTTCGTGTACCACTTTTCGTTAACGAAGGCGACGTATTAAGAATTGATACTCGTACTGGTAACTATATCGAACGTGCTTAATTAAATTAAAAAATAGGAATTGCATCTTTCTAATTTTAGAAAGGTGCAATTTTTATATTTTATTTTGATTTATAATTTTAAAATACTAGTTATTTTTTAATAACTTCTTAATGAAGCTGTTAGTTGTATATTTATGAATTTTTTGTTATAATTGATTTAATAATAAAAACTAAAACAATATAGACTGCTTTAGTTTCAAAGGAGGATTTAACATGGAAGAAAAAAAAGGAATCAATAATGCATTAGGTACTATCCGCATTGCAGACGAAGTAGTAAGTATTATAGCAGGTCTTGCTGCTACAGAAGTTGAAGGCGTAGCAGGCATGAGTGGTGGTATCGCTGGTGGTATCGCAGAAATTTTAGGTCGTAAAAATTTCTCTAAAGGTGTAAAAGTTGAAGTTGGCGAAAAAGAAGCAGCTATTGATCTTTATATCATCGTAAAATACGGCGTACGTATTCCAGATATCGCATTAAATGTACAAGAAGCTGTAAAAGCAGCTATCGAAAATATGACAGGTCTTAGCACTGTTGAAGTTAATGTACATGTTCAAGGCGTTGGTTTCCCAGAAGATGTAAAAACTGAAGAAGTACGCGTTCGCTAAGTATAAGAAAGAGGAGTAGTATGAGCGTTATAAATCGTATCATCCTGTTCTTTTACGCTTTGGCATTTGGTGCAGTTTCTATTTTGACTATGGTATTATTCGCTAGATTTATTCCCGATGCTCAAATTTGGAATGAGTTTTTGTATTTATGTAGTCGCATAGAAACTGTAGTGGTTGCAGTAGTCATTTTTATTTGTAGTCTATATTTATTAATACAGAGTTTATCTACACATAGTAATGATGTATCAACAAATGAGGCTGTAATTGTGCAAGGAAAAATGGGAGAGGTCAATATCTCCTTAACGGCACTAAAAGATATGGCTGATAAGATTGCCCGTTCTATTACAGGAGTCCGTGATGTTAAAGTAAGATTGAAAATGACTAAGGCACCAACCAAAGATAAAACTTTAATACCTAATTTCAAGCTGAAATTAATTGTTGGTGAAGAAAGCAATATTGTATCAATTAGTGATGAAATAAAACAACAACTCGATATATATTTAAATAAATATATCGGTATTGAAAAGGCTAAAATTGATATCAATGTAGAAAGCATATCTAATAATTTTACTAACAACAAAAAGCGCGTTGTATGAAGTTTTAGCTGAGGTGCACAATGAAAGAATATATTTTAAATTTTATCAAATATCAATTACATGAACATTGTGGTAGAACTATTGGTGTTATTTTAGGATTTATAATTTCTTTAGCTATACTTATATTTGGTTTATTCACTACTTTATTTGTAATAATTTGTATGGGAATAGGTCTTTATGTAGGTAATTTAATAGATAAAGATGATGAGTTTTCAGATAATATCTTATATAAAATCCAAAAAATCTTACCACCTTATTCACGTCGTTGGTAAAAGGAGCTAGTTTTTTATATGAGTCGCAGACAAGCGAGAGAAATCGCATTACAGTCATTATTTCAATTAGATTTTAATGAATGTGAAGTAGATAGTGCTATTGAAAATGTATTATCACATAAAAAACTTCATGAAGCTGATTGTGATTTTGTAAGAATATTAGTTAGTGGTACTAGAGAAAATTTAGAGTCTATTGATAAAATGATAGCGGAAAAGTCTAAAGACTGGAAAATCGAACGTATGTCAGGTATTGACAGAAATATCGTTCGTCTAGCTATATTTGAAATGAAATTCAGTTCAGATAAACTGGTGCCTAATATAGCAATCAATGAAGCTGTCGAATTAGCCAAAAAATTCGGTACAGATGATTCTGCCCGTTTTGTTAATGGTATTTTGGGCTCAATGATTAAATAACAATGTTTATTTGCCAGGCTAATTACAGCCTGGCATTTTTATTTATATGAGGATATAATGGCAGGAAAAATTTACACAGTAAGTCAATTAAATAAATATTTACGACAACAATTTGATGATGATATTATTTTGCAAAATATCATGTTAAAGGGAGAAATATCTAATTTTAAAGTCCATTCTTCTGGACATTGTTATTTTACTTTAAAAGATAATTTAGCTAGTATAAAATGTGTAGCATTTCGTTTTAATGCTATGAAGTTTCGTTTTGCTCCGCAAAATGGAATGAAGGTAATTGCAAGTGGATATATTTCAATTTATGAAAAAGATGGCTTATATCAATTATATGTGCAAAGTTTAGCGCCTGAAGGTATAGGTGAACTTGCATTAGCTTTTGAACAATTAAAAAATAAATTGAATGATGAAGGTTTATTTGATAGTAAATATAAAAAACAATTACCTTTCTATCCTAAGCGCATAGGTGTTGTAACATCAAGAACGGGAGCAGTTATTAAAGATATTTGCCATGTAGCCAAAAGGCGAAATCCTTTGGTGAAGATCCTTTTATATTCTGTTTTGGTACAAGGCGAAAACGCAAGTAAGGAAATTGTTCAAGGAATAGAATTTTTTAATAAAAAATGTCCAGTTGATGTGATTATCATTGGACGAGGTGGTGGCTCACTTGAAGATTTATGGGCATTTAATGAAGAAAATGTAATTCGTGCGATATTTGCTTCAAAAATTCCTATAATTTCAGCAGTAGGTCATGAAACAGATTATACTTTATCTGATTTAGTAAGTGATGTAAGAGCAGCAACACCTTCTCAAGCAGCAGAATTAGCTGTTGTAGAAAAAGAGGCATTAGTAAACTATATTGAAAGTTTAAAAAGAGATTGTAGATATAAAGCATATAATCTTTTTTCAATCAAAGAAAATAAATTTAATTTATTATGGAAACATAGTATTTTTAGCGATAAAGAACGTTTATTGCAAAGTAGACAACAAGAATTAGATTTTTTAAATGAGCGTTTAAATAAAGTAGTAACTGATAAATACGTGAATAAATTTCATCAAATGGAAGTTATTGCCGAAAAATTAAAAGTATTAAATCCTCTAAATGTATTGCAAAGAGGTTTTAGTATCGTAAAACAAGATGATAAATATATAAAAAATATCAAAGATATAGATATGGATAAATCACTAAATATCGAGCTTAGTGATGGTACTGTTGAAACTAAAATTGTACAAATAAAAGAAAAATGAGGTTTTTCTCATGGCTAGAAAAAAATTAACTTTTGAAAATGCTATGGAAACTTTAGAAGAAATTGTAAATCAATTAGAAGCTGGAGATATTCCATTAAATGAATTAATAGATAAATATAATGAAGGTATGAAATTATCAGCTTTCTGTTTAGATGAATTAAATAGAGCGAAAGATGCTATATATGCAGAAGTTGATGTAAAAGATAATAAAATAATTGAAAAGAAATTAGATATAGAAGGTGATTATTAAATGATGAAATCCTACATGCAAAGAAAAATGGATTTAATAAATCAGCAATTAAATGAGATTTATACAGAAAATATGGCACTCAATAAAGATTTAGCTAAAGCTATGAATTACAGTTTAATGGCTGGTGGAAAAAGACTTCGTCCTATCTTAATAATGGCTGCTGCTGATGCTTTAGGTGTTGATGGTGAAAAATTCTTGAGATTATCAACATCAATAGAGTTCATTCATACGTATTCTTTAATACATGATGATTTGCCAGCAATGGATAATGATGATTATCGCAGAGGAAAACTTACTAATCATAAAGTTTTTGGTGAAGCTTTAGCCATTTTAGCAGGTGATGCGCTTCTCACTATGGCATTTGAAATAATTGCCACTGATAAAAATGTAGATGCAGAAACTAAAGTAAAAATTATTACTGAAATGAGCAAAGCTGCTGGTGCAGAAGGTATGGTCGGCGGTCAAGTAATAGATATGCAATCCGAAAATAAAAAAATAGATATACAGACTTTAAAACAAATGCATGCTGCCAAAACAGGTGCATTATTTTGTGCTGCTATTCGTTCAGGTGCTATCTTAGCTGGTGCTAATGAAAAACAATTAGCTAATTTGACAGAATATGCTCGTCAATTTGGATTGGCTTTTCAAATTACTGATGATATTTTAGATGTTGTTGGTGATGAAAAAACTATAGGGAAACCTGTAGGTAGTGATGAAAAAAATCATAAATCCACATATGTTACTTTGGGTTCATTAGGAAGTGCAAAAGCTTTAGCGCAAGAATCTGTGGATAAAGCAAAAGCGTCTTTAGTAGATTTTGGCGAGAATGCTGAATTTTTAAGAGCTTTAGTAGATTATTTAATTACTAGAAATAAATAAACTAAAGAAAGAGTGTTATATATGAATATTTTAGAGCAAATACATTCTCCGGCAGAGCTAAAATATTTATCTGAAACTCAGTTAGAAATTGTAGCCACGCAAATTAGAGAATTGATTATAAAAACAGTAGCTCAAAATGGCGGTCATTTAGCTCCTTGTTTAGGAACAGTAGAACTTACTTTAGCTTTGCATAAAGTCTTTTCTTGTCCACGAGATAAATTTGTTTGGGACGTTGGTCATCAGGCATATGCACATAAAATTTTAACTGGCAGATTAGAAAAATTTTCCACATTACGACAAAAAGATGGCATAACAGGTTTTCCAAATCGCTTTGAAAGTGAATATGATGCATTTGGTGTGGGTCATGCGAGTACATCAATTTCAGCGGCATTAGGTATGGCAGTTGCTCGTGATTTAGACAATGAAGATTATAATGTAATTGCTATTATTGGTGATGGTGCTTTGACTGGTGGCGAAGCTTTTGAGGGCTTGAATAATGCAGGAATGTCTAAGCGTAAACTAATAGTCATTTTAAATGATAATGAAATGTCTATTTCACAAAATGTAGGTGCGTTATCAGAGTATTTATCACTTATTCGCATTGATGAAAAGTATAAACGTGCCAAAAAAGATATTCAGCGTATTTTGGGTAATATACCGAAAATAGGTGGTTCTGTTTTAAAAACAGCTAATTATGTAAAAGATGGTGTAAAAAATGCCATTGTTCCTGGTGGTATTTTTGAAGCTTTAGGTTTTAATTATATTGGAGCATTAAATGGTCATAGTTTAACTGATTTGATAAATGTTTTTGAAAAAGTTAAAGCAAATATTGATGGCCCAGTACTCATTCATGTGCAGACTAAAAAAGGTCATGGCTATTTACCAGCAGAAAATAATCCATCTAAATTCCATGGTATTGGTAAATTTGATGTATTGACAGGACTACCTATAGCTTCTAATAGCATTGTACCTACGTATACTGCTGTTTTTAGTAGAGCATTGATAGATTTAGCCGCCAAAAATAAAAATATAACAGCGATTACAGCAGCTATGCCATCAGGCACAGGCTTACAAAAATTTGCTGATGTTTACCCTAAGAGATTTTTTGATGTAGGTATCGCAGAAGAACATGCTGTAACATTTGCTGGCGGTCAAGCTTGTATCGGTAAACGTCCATTTGTAGCATTATATTCAACTTTTGCTCAACGTGCTTATGATCAGGTTATCCATGATATATGTTTACAAAAATTACCAGTAGTATTTTGCCTAGATAGGGCAGGGCTTGTTGGTGAAGATGGCCCAACTCATCATGGTGTATTTGATATAGCATATATGCGTCAAATACCAAATATGGTAGTTATGGCACCAAAAGATGAAAATGAACTTCGTCAAATGGTATTTAGTGCAGTAGAATATAATTGTCCATGTAGCATACGTTATCCACGAGGAAATGCTTGTGGTGTTCTAATTAAAGAAGATGTAGAGATTTTACCTTTAGGCAAAGGCGAAATTTTACAAGATAATGAAAATGCTACAGTAGCAATAATCGCTGTTGGTTCAATGGTAAAAGAAGCTATAATAGCTAGTGAAAAATTATCATTAGAAAATATAAATTGTAGCGTTATTAATGCTCGCTTTATAAAACCATTAGATGAAGAATTAATTTTAAATATAGCTAAAAAAGTAAAATACGTAGTAACGATTGAAGAAGGTATTTTAGCTGGCGGTTTTGGCAGTGCTATTTTAGAATTATTAAATCAAAATAAAATATATAAACCAGTAATTCGCATGGGTATACCAGATGAATTTATAGAACAAGGTACACGCAATGAATTATTGAAAGAATGTAAATTAACAAGTGAAGATATAATACAAACAATAAAAGATTTTGAAGAATAGAAATAGGTGTGAAGTTAATGGCAAAAAAACGTTTAGATGTGATGTTAACAGAACAAAATTTAGTATCTAGTCGAGAACGTGCAAAAACAACTATAATGGCAGGCTTAGTATTAGTTAATGGTCAAAAAATAGATAAACCAGGAACTATGGTAAAAGAAGATGCTGTTATCCGTGTTTTAGGTGATAGCATAGGATATGTAAGCCGTGGAGGTTTAAAATTAGCGAAAGCCATCAAAGAATTTAAATTAGATTTAACAGATTTAGTTGTAGCAGATATTGGTGCTTCAACTGGTGGTTTTACAGATTGTTCTTTGCAAAATGGAGCAAAAAAAGTTTTTGCTATAGATGTAGGCTATGGACAATTAGCATGGTCATTGCGTACAGATGAACGTGTAGTAAATATGGAAAGAACAAACATTCGCTATGTTACACCAGAAGATATAGGTGAACCTATAAACTTTGCTTCTATCGACGTAGCTTTTATCTCTTTAGATAAAGTTTTACCTGTAGCTAAAACTTTACTTAGCGATGATGGTAAAATAGTTGCTTTAATAAAACCTCAATTTGAAGCAGGAAAAGATAAAGTGGGTAAAAAAGGCGTAGTTCGTGAAGCTAGTGTACATGAAGAAGTAATCAAAAAAATCGTAGATTTAAGTACACAATTAGAATTTGTACCTAGAGAATTGACATATTCTCCAGTAAAAGGGCCAGAAGGAAATATTGAATATTTAATTTTATTAGATTTAGATAAACAACATCAAAGTAATATTGATGACAATTTGATAAAAGATATTGTACAAAAAGCACATGCACAATTAGATAAATAGGGGGACAATATTTAATGAGAATAGCTATTTATCCTAATGTAACTAAATCAGGAGCTGGGGAGATTTTAGAAAGAGTAATAAAATTTGCTAATCAATATAATATTGAATTATTATTACCGCCAAAAGAAGGTAAATTTTTCTATCATGAAGAATTAATCAATCAAAACATTGAAAAAGAATATATTGATATGGCGATTAGCATCGGTGGAGATGGTACTTTATTAGGTCTTTGTAGAAGACTGGCTAAAAATGGTATACCTGTATGTGGTATTAATATTGGACATTTAGGATTTTTAGCAGATATTGAACCAGGAGAAATTGAAGCCAAACTGACAAAAATCATCAATAGACAATATAAAATAGAAGAACGATTAATGTTGTCTGCATATATAAAAAGACAAGGGAAAATAAACTATATTGGCAGTGCTGTAAATGATGTAGTTGTAAGTAAATGCGGTGTATCACGTATGCTACATTTTGGTGTAGCTATCAATGATTATATGGTAACAAATTATAAAGCTGATGGATTGATAATATCAACTCCTACAGGTTCAACAGCATATTCTTTATCTGCTGGCGGGCCAATTGTAAATCCTAAAGTAAAAGGAATTATATTGACCCCAATATGCCCACATTCTTGCTTCATTCGTCCTATGGTTATTGATGAAAGTGAAAAAGTCGCTTTGAATATCATCAATATCATTAGTATGACAAAGAGAAGTGTAAACTTAACATTAGATGGACAAGAAGGCGTTGATATTGAGCCAGATGATGAAATTATAATTAAAAAAGCGAATTTTCCAGCACAGATAGTTAGATTTGAAGATAAAAATTTCTATCAAACATTTATGAATAAACTATGTTTATAAGCGATAGATTTTTATTTTAAATTATAATAAAAGAGGAATTTTCCATGCAAAAGCTCAGTAACTCAATTCAGTTAGCACATTGCTTATTAAAAGATAGATTAAATGAAGCAAAAATAATAGTTGATGCTACAGCTGGAAATGGCAATGATACACTGTTTTTAGCTCAAAATGCCTTAAATAATGCTCAGATATATGCATTCGATATCCAAAAAGAAGCTATAGAAAATACAAAAGCTTTATTGATAAAAAATAAAGATAATATAAATTTACCACTAGAAAATATATCATTTATTCATGATTCACATGAACATATTGATAACTATATACAGATAAAAATAGATATAGCTATCTTTAATCTGGGATATTTACCAGGTGGAGATCATAAATTCACGACAAAAGACGATACAACATTAAAGACCATAGATAAAATCTTAAACAATTTAAATATAAATGGTTATGTTGCAATTGTTATGTATCCAGGTCATGAAGAAGGCTTAAAAGAGTATCAGTCTATAAAACTATTTGTAAAGGATTTACCTAAAAAATCTTTTACAGTAGGTTGGTATAAAATGATAAATCATAATTTTAATGCTCCAGCATTATGTTGGATTGAGAAAGTTGGTGAATATGCATGAAAGCTACACGCCATGCAAGAATTAAGGAAATTATTGAACACTCCGTTATTGAAACACAAGAAGAATTAGCAAATGCTCTAAGAGAACAACATATAGTAGTAACACAAGCTACTGTTTCTCGTGATATTAAAGAGTTAATGCTAATAAAAGTTCCTACAGGCGATGGAAGATATCGTTATGCTTATCCTACAGATAAGGAATTGATGTATTCTAAAAATCGTTTATTAAATTTATTTAGAGATTCTGTAGTTGGTTTGAACTTCAGTGAAAATATCATTGTAGTAAAAACTCTTCCTGGTGCAGCTAATGCAGTAGCTTCTACTTTAGATTATGCTAAATGGCCTGAAATCATAGGTACAGTAGCAGGTGATGATAATATTTTTATAGTAGTAAAACCTATATCTGCTGTAGAAGATATAATGAAAAGATTACAGGATATGCTTAATTAATTTGGGGGATATTCATGTTAAAAACACTATCAATTTGGAATTTTGCTTTGATTGAGCATGTACAAATAGATTTTGATAAAGGTCTTAATATACTTACTGGTGAAACAGGTGCTGGTAAATCTATTTTATTAGGTGCCTTAGGTATGGTTATTGGACGAAGAACAAATATTGATGCTATTCGCAGTGGTTGTGAATTTATGCGAGTAGAAGCTGTTTTTACTTTGGATAACAATTTAGTCAAAGATTTTTTAACTAAATATAATATCTTAGTTGAAGATGATGATTTAATCATAACTAGACAGATAAATATAAATGGTAAAAATAGCGTACAGATTAATAATTGTCATACGACAATGGCTATTTTACGCCAACTAGGTGAGTTATTAGTAGATATACATGGTCAACATGCTAATCAGGCATTACTAAAACCTATAAAGCAATTATCACTTATTGATATGTATGATGGCGATGCTATTCAAAAGCAAAAAGAAGCGTATTTAGAAAAATATTATCAGTGGTTACAAATAAAACAAAAATTAGCTGATAGTAAAATAAATACACAAGAAATGGCTCAACGATTAGATATGCTGAAATGGCAAATTAATGAGATTGAAAATGCTAAATTGACTTTAGATGAAGATGAAAGATTAGAGTCTGAAATAAAAGTCTTAGCTAATGCAGAGAAGATATCATTATTGACACAAGATGCATATAAATTGCTTTATGAAGGTGAAAATGGTAAATTTGCTATTTTAAGTTCATTGAGCCAAGTACGCAAAGATTTAGAAAACTTAGCTCAATATGACGAAAATATGGCTAAAGTTCATCAAATATTAGATGAAGCTTATTTCCAAATACAAGATAGTGCAGATGAAATCCGCAATTATGGTGAAAGTATAGATTATAATCCTCAAAAGTTAGATATGATGCAATCTCGATTGAATGATATCGACAAGCTGAAAAGAAAATATGGCAATACTATTGAGGAAATATTGAATTATTTAGCTAAAGCAAAAGAGGAATTGACCTATATTGAAAATTATGATGATAATCTTGCCAAATTAGAACAGGAATTATCTTTATTAGCAAAAGATGTATCCCAAGAAGCCTTAATTTTGCATGAATTACGTCAAAAAAGTGCCAAAGCTTTAGAAATGGCAATCATGAAAGAATTAGCTTCTTTATCTATGGCTGATGCGAAACTCGTCATAAATTTAACCTTGAATGATGATTTCACTGAAAATGGAGCAGATGATGTGAAAATTTTATTTTCTGCTAATTTAGGTGAAAATTTAAAATCCTTAGCTAAGATTGTTTCAGGTGGGGAATTGTCTCGTATTGCTTTAGCTTTAAAAACTATTACTGCCAAAAAAGATGATATTGATTTGATGGTATTTGATGAGGTGGATACAGGTGTTGGCGGAAAAACAGCTCAAATGATGGCTGAAAAAATTGCTCGCATTGCCCTATATAGACAAGTTATATGTATCACTCATTTACCACAGATTGCAGCGATGGCAGATGCTCATTTTTATATCAGTAAAGAGACTAAAAATAATAAAACCTTTACTACCATTGATGAAATTAATTATGATGCTAAACTCGCTGAAATTGCTAGAATGTCATCTGGCATAGATTTAACACAAGCTTCACTTGAAAATGCTGAAGAAATGTTGACTAATGCTAGAAAGCGAAAAGAATTATTACATTTTGATGAATAAATTCAGAGAAGGTGATTTTAAATGATTAAATTTAAATATTATGGACATGCTTGTTTCTTGCTTGAAACAGATAATGAAAAATTATTATTTGACCCATTTTTGACAGGAAACCCAGTAGCAAGTATTTCTGCTGATGAAGTAGAATGTGATTATATTTTATTGACTCATGCTCATGGAGATCATTATGGAGATGCTACACAGATTGCACAAAAAACAGGTGCAAAAGTTATTTCTACTCCAGAAGTTTTGACAAAATTACCAAGTGATTATGCAAATGTTCATGGTATGAATTTAGGTGGTTCTTTTACTTTTCCATTTGGTATAGTAACTATGGTTCCTGCATTGCATAGTGCAGGCGTAGAAGGTGGAATACCTTGCGGTTTTGTAATTAAATTCAATGATGATACTGTAGTTTATTTTGCTGGTGATACAGCTTTATTTAGCGATATGGCTCTTATCGGCGAAAAACAACAAATTGATTATGCTATTTTACCAATTGGCAGTAATTATACTATGGACGCTAAAGATGCAGCTAAAGCTGTTCAATTATTGAATGCAAAGCATGCTATTCCTGTTCACTATAATACATGGCCTGTTATTGCTGAAAATCCTGAAGCTTTTAAATCCTATGCAGAAAGTATTTCACATGCTAGCGTAGATATCGTGCCTGTTGGTTCATCTTTGGATTTAGTAAAATAAGATGGAAAAATTAAAATTAATCGTTATTTTAGGGCCAACTGCTGTAGGTAAAACAAATCTTAGCATAGCTTTAGCTCAAAAGTTATCCACAGAAATAATCTCTGGCGATAGTATGTTAGTATATAAGGGTTTTGATATAGGTACGGCTAAACCTACATTAGAAGAAATGAAGGGAATAAAACATCATATCATTGATATTTTAGAGCCTTGGGAAAATTTTAATGTAAGTGATTTTCATGATAAGGTTAAACCTTTAATTGAACAGATAAATAATGAAGGGAAAATTCCTATTTTAGCTGGCGGTACAGGCTTATATGTAAAATCCTTGCTTGAAGGCTATATTTTTAACGAAACTTCTGGCGATGTTGAATATAGGAAGCATTTAGAAAAACTAGCAAGCGAACATGGCAAAGAATATGTTTATAAAATGTTACAAGAAGTAGACCCACAGACGGCTCAAAGATTGCATATTAATAATTTCAATCGCATTATTCGTGCTTTAGAGGTATATCATTTAGGTAAAGAGCAGATTTCACAAAAAAATCATTATGAATTGACTAGTGAATTAATTTATGATGCCTATATTGTAGGTTTGAACCGCAGTCGTCAAAATTTATATGATAGAATTAATCAACGCGTTGATACTATGATGGATTGTGGATTTGTAGATGAAGTACAATCTTTACTACAAAATGGTGCGAAGATTGATTGGCAATCCATGAAAGGAATTGGTTATCGAGAAATCGCTAGTTATTTAAATGGAGATATTGATTTAGATACTGCTGTTTATGAAATGAAAAAAGCTACTCGTCATTTTGCTAAACGACAATTTACGTGGTATAAGAAAATGCCATATATTTCTTGGTATGATGTAGAACAATTAAGTGAAGATGAATTGTTAGCTACTGTATTGACTGACTGCAAGGCACATTTTAATATCTTATAATAATTGACATATAATTTTATTATTGAGATAATAAAAGCACTATAAATAAACTAATTAAATTAGTTTGAAAAAGAATTATATTTTAATTGGAGGACCCTTAAAATGCCAAACAAAACAATAAATTTACAAGATGTTTTTTTAAATCAAGTGAGAAAAGAAAATGTAGGAGTTATTATCCATTTAACAAATGGCTTCCAATTACGTGGAAATGTAAAAGGTTTTGATAATTTCACAGTTATTTTGGATTCTGCTGGAAAACAGATGATGGTTTATAAACATGCTATTTCTACTATTAGCCCTTTACAGCCATTGAAAAATTCTTTTCAAGATAATAAAAGAACAGAAACTGTTAGCGAATAATAATGATTTTATTAAATAAAAAAGCTCTTATTAACTTTGATTATAAGGTTAATAAGAGCTTTTTCTATTTATTGGTTAATTCAAAATAAGATTTGATGTATTTATTTGGTGTTGTATTTTTGTATTTACGGAATGTTTTTATAAAGTAAGATAAATCATTAAATCCACAACTATAAGCTATATCAGTGATGGATTGGTCTTTATCACTGATTAATTTACTGCAAGCACATTCAATTCGATAATAATTTAAATAAGCAATAGGTGTTTTATTAGTCATACTTTGGAAAAATCGGCAAAAATACTTCGGTGATAATCCAGAAGTATTAGCTAAATCTTCTAAAGTTAATGGTTGACTATATGAAGTTTCAATAAGATGAAATGCCTTTTTCAATTTATGAATGTTTTTTTGATTACTACTTATAAAATTTGTAAAAGATTTCGTATAGAGATTATGTTTTAAAACTAAACCAAAGAAATTAAATAAACAGCCAAGTACGATAAATTCATATCCACTGGATTTTGTTTTCAATGCATCAAATATAGTCCATATGGTGCGGTGAATATCGGTATATTCATTATTAAAATAACTATTGATAATTAAATGATGTTCAAAAAATTTTTGAAGAATATTTTTATCGCCCACATTTGTTTCAAATAATTTTTTATCAAATACCATACATTCATATATAGTATTTTCTAAAAAAGCTTTTCCTCCATGAACACAACCATCTGTGATAAAAATTATATCTCCGGCATTAGCTGTATATTCATTTTCATCTATAGAAATTACAATTTTTCCTTCTAATACACGAATAATCTCATATTGAATATGCCAATGATATGGCATGTTATAGCGTGGATGATGATTAGTTACATAATGATATTCTACAGGAAATGAAAAATTACCACGTTCTCTTTGTTCATTATAACTATCATGTTTCATAACTATTCTCCTAATAAATAAGATTTTATATTACTATTATACTTATATTTCTAAAGATGTAAAGTTTCATACAATTTTTAAAAAAGTGAATATTATTATATTTTTAGTGATAATATAACAAGCATTATTAATATTTAGTTGCTATAATTTAATCATCAAGTGAATAACAAACAAAAAGACATATACAAAATAAAAAAGATTTCTTAGGAGGAATTTTACAATGGCAACAAACAGATTAATTGGAGATTATCCTGTAATTGGTATCCGCCCTACAATTGACGGACGTAGAGGCGTTTTAAAAGTTAGAGAATCTTTAGAAGAACAAACTATGGGCATGGCAAAAGCTGCGGCTAAACTATTCACAGAAAATCTTAGATATTCTAACGGTGAACCAGTAAAAGTAGTTATTGCAGACACAACAATCGGTCGTGTACCTGAAGCTGCTGCATGCGCTGAAAAATTCAAAAAAGAAGGCGTAGATATTACATTAACAGTAACTCCTTGCTGGTGCTACGGTTCCGAAACAATGGATATGGATCCAAAAACAATCAAAGGTGTATGGGGCTTCAATGGTACTGAACGTCCAGGCGCTGTATATCTTGCTTCCGTACTTGCAAGTCATGCACAAAAAGGTCTTCCTGCTTTCGGTATTTATGGTCATGATGTTCAACCAGCTGATGCTACTGAAATTCCTGCAGACGTACAAGAAAAACTTCTTCGTTTCGGTCGTGCAGCTGTAGCAGTTGCTACAATGAAAGGTAAATCCTACTTACAGATTGGTTCCATCACAATGGGTATTGCAGGTTCTATCATTAGCCCAGAATTCTTCGAAGAATATCTTGGCATGAGAGTTGAATCTGTTGACGAAGTAGAAATCATCCGTCGTATGACAGAAGGTATCTATGATCATGCAGAATTTGAAAAAGCTTTAAAATGGACTAAAGAACATTGTAAAGAAGGCTTCGATAAAAACCCTGACTTCTGCCGTAAATCCGACGAAGAAAAGAAAGAAGCTTGGGAATTCGTTGTAAAAATGATGTGTATCATTAAAGACCTTTACAATGGTAACAAAAACTTACCAGAAGGTTGCGAAGAAGAACAATTAGGTCACAATGCTATCGCTGGTGGTTTCCAAGGTCAAAGACAATGGACTGACTTCTATCCAAACTGTGACTTCCCTGAAGCACTAATGAACTCTTCTTTCGACTGGAATGGTGCTAGAGAACCATACGTTTTAGCTACTGAAAATGATACATTAAACGGCGTAGGCATGCTCTTTAGCAAACTTTTAACTAACACAGCTCAGATTTTCGCTGATGTAAGAACTTACTGGAGCCCAGAAGCTGTTAAAGAAGCTACTGGTTATGAATTAGAAGGCGTTGCTAAAGAATCCAAAGGTTTCATTCACTTAATCAACTCCGGTGCTGCTTGTCTTGATGCTTGTGGTGAATCCAAAGATGAAAATGGTAATGGCGTAATTAAACCATTCTGGGAAATGACTGAAGCAGATCAGAAAGCTTGTCTCGATGCAACTGAATGGTGTGCAGCTGACAATGGTTACTTCAGAGGTGGCGGATTTAGCTCCCGTTTCTTAACTAACAGCGAAATGCCTGTAACAATGATTCGCTTAAACTTAATCAAAGGTCTTGGCCCTGTTTTACAGATTGCTGAAGGTTGGACTGTAAAATTACCAGATGAAGTATCTGACAAACTCTGGAAACGTACTGACTACACTTGGCCTTGCACTTGGTTCGCACCACGTTTAACTGGTGAAGGTGCATTCAAATCTGCTTATGATGTAATGAATAACTGGGGCGCTAACCATGGTGCTATTAGTTATGGTCATATCGGTGCAGACTTAATCACAATGTGTTCTATGCTTAGAATTCCTGTATGCATGCACAACGTTCCTGAAGATAAAATCTTCCGTCCAGCAGCTTGGAATGCTTTCGGTATGGATAAAGAAGGTCAAGACTACAGAGCTTGCCAAAACTATGGACCTTTATATAAATAATTAGAATATAATATAGATTAATTGGAGGAGCTTATTATTATATTATGGCTTACGAAGAAATAAAAGAACAAATATGCGATATTTGTCATAAAATGTGGCAATTAGGTTGGGTTGCTGCTAATGATGGTAATATAACAGTAAAATTAGATGATGGTACTTTCCTTGCTACACCAACAGGAATTAGCAAAAGTTTCATCACTCCTGAAAAATTAGTACGTATTAATGCAGAAGGCGAAATTTTAGAAGCTAATGAAGGATATAGACCATCTTCTGAAATCAAAATGCATTTACGTTGCTATGCTGACCGTGAAGATGTAGGTGCAGTGCTTCACGCACATCCCCCAACAGCTACTGGCTTTGCTGTAGCTCATGTACCTTTAGATAGATATGATATGATTGAAACAGTAGTAGCATTAGGTTCTATTCCTATCACCCCTTATGGAACACCTTCTACTTACGAGGTACCTGAAGCTATTGCACCTTACATTCAAGAACATGATGCTGTATTATTAGAAAATCACGGTGCATTGACTGTTGGTTCTAATTTGGTGGAAGCTTATTACAAAATGGAAACATTAGAATTATTTGCTAAAATCAACTTAAATGCTTATCTTTTAGGTGGACCAAAAGAAATTTCTCGTGAAAATATTGATAAACTCATCAACTTACGCAGCTACTATGGCGTAAAAGGCAGACACCCAGGTTATAAACATTATAAAGAAGACTAATTATTTACAAACAGCCCAATATATCATTGGGCTGTTTTTTTATTTAAATTAAAACTAAAGATATATATAATTGTTGTTTATATTTATGATTTTGTTAGTTTATTTTGTTTTATGATTTTATATAAAATTTTCAAATTATTTATTAAAAGTGAATATTGTGCTATTTTTAGTGATAATATAACAAGATTTAATACCTAGGTGTTGATATAATAAGGTTAAAAGTTAACAGTGAGGAGTGAAAACATGAAAAAAGATGTTAAGGTTTTAGCCTTAGATTTTGGAGCTTCTAGTGGTAGAGCTATCATTGGTAGTTTTGATGGTGAAAAAATTTCTTTAAAAGAAATTCATCGCTTCACAAATGATCCTGTGATTTTATTAGATACTATGTACTGGGACGTATTAAGATTATTTCATGATATAAAGATTGGTTTGATTAAAGCAAAACAAGAAGGTGAAATAAAAAGCCTAGGTATAGATACATGGGGCGTGGATTTTGGTCTTTTAAATAAAGATGGCAAACTTTTAGAAAATCCTGTTCATTATAGAGATGCTAGAACAAAAGGTATGATGGAAAAAGTTTTTGCTAAATTGGATAAAGATACTGTTTATAGTATTACAGGCAACCAGTTTATGGAATTAAATACTCTTTTCCAATTGATGGCATTGAAAGAAAATCAACCTGAATTATTGCAAAAAGCTGAAACTTTATTATTAATGCCGGATTTATTAAATTATTTCTTATCTAATGAAAAATGTACGGAATATACAATAGCATCCACAACTCAATTATTAGATGCTAAAAACAAAACTTGGTCTTCAGAAATTATTGAAAATTTGGATTTACCGAAAAATATATTCACTAAAATTGTTCAACCAGGAACAAAAATTGGTAAATTGAGCAAACAAATCAGCGAAGAATTAGGAATAAATGAAATAGATGTAATTGCTGTAGCAGGACATGATACTCAATCAGCTATGGTAGCAGTACCAACTCAAGAAGATGACTTTATATTCTTATCTTGTGGTACATGGTCCTTATTAGGTACAGAATTAAAAACACCTATAATCAATGAAACTTCCGCAAGTTTGAATATTACTAATGAAGGCGGAGCAGATAATAAAACTTCCTTCTTAAAAAATATCATCGGATTGTGGCTCATTCAAGAAAGTCGCCGTCAATGGATTAGAGAAGGTAAAGAATATGGCTTCGGTGAACTCGAACAGATGGCTAGTAAAGTGGGTATGATAAATTCCTTTATTGATACAGATAATGAAGAATTTATTCCAGCAGGTAATATTCCAAAACGAATTCAAGAATATTGCAAACGCACAGGTCAATACGTTCCTCAAAATGAAGCAGAAATCGTTCGTTGTATCGATCAGAGCTTAGCTGTTAAATACAGATTTGCTTTAGAACAGATTGAAATGGCTACTGGTAAAAAATATGATACATTAAACATCATTGGTGGCGGTATTCAAAGTAAATTATTATGTCAATTAACAGCTGATGTTTGTGGTAGAAAAGTAGTGGCAGGCCCTGTAGAAGCTACAGTAATGGGAAATATTGCGCTACAGTTAATGGCATTAGGTGAAATAAAAGATATTAAAGAAGCACGCAAGATAATTGCTAATTCTGAAAATGTTACTGTTTATGAACCTCAAAAAGATGAAAATTGGGACGAAATATATAAAAATGTTAAGGAGAGTCTATTATGTTAAAAAATATTCCTAAAATATTATCACCTGAATTATTAAAAGTACTTTGTGAAATGGGTCATAGCGATAGAATTGTTATTGCTGATGGAAATTTCCCAGCAGAGTCTATGGGTAAAAATGCAATAGTAATTAGATGTGATGGACATGGCGTTCCTGAATTATTAGATGCAATTTTAAAAGTTTTCCCATTAGATATTTATGTTGATAAACCTGTTAATCTCATGGAAGTAATGCCTGGTGATACAGTAGAAACTCCTATTTGGGATACTTATAAAGAAATCGTAGCTAAACATGATGAACGTGGAGCAAATGCTATCGGCAATATTGAAAGATTTGCTTTCTACGAAGAAGCTAAAACAGCTTATGCTATTATCGCTACAAGTGAAAAAGCTCTTTATGCTAATATCATGTTGCAAAAAGGTGTTGTAGTAGATTAATTATGTGATTTTTATTCGTGTATAAATATTTAAGAGAGGTTTTATCATGGAAAATAATGCAAATACATTAAGTGAAAAAAATGTTGCAAATAATAGCAGCAGTATACCAGTAGTTCCTGCCCAATATAGAATTTATTTCTTCTTACTAGTATCTTGTTTTGCTCTTTGGGGCTTATTAAACAATATGACAGATAACTTAGTTCCTTCATTTGCTAAAATCTTTATGATTAAAGCGGTTGACTCATCTTTAGTTCAGGTTGCATTCTATGGTGCTTATGCGGTTCTTGCATTACCAGCAGCATTTATTATTAAAAAATATTCTTACCGTGTAGGTGTTCTTGTAGGTTTAGGTTTTTATATGGTTGGTGCGTTTGGTTATATTCCAGCAGCAATTTTACAGAATTATAATTTATTCTTAGTATCTATCTTCATCTTAGCAGGTGGTTTATCCGTTCTTGAAACAACATGTAATCCTTTCGTATTATCTTTGGGTGCTCAAGAAACTAGTGTACGTAGATTGAACTTCGCTCAAGCATTCAACCCAGTTGGATCTATGGCAGGTTTATTCTTAGCAAAATATATCATCTTAGCAAACTTAAATCCAGCAGATTTAGACGACAGACTTGCAATGTCTCCAGCAGAACTTGCTGCAGTTAGAGATACAGAACTTTTCTGGGTATGTGTTCCTTATGTAGGCTTAATTTTAATCGCATTCATTATTTGGGTTATTTTCTTCAGAAGTAAATTAAATGATAAAGATGCTCGTGTAGCAATGACAGTTCCACAAGCATTTGCTAAATTATTAAAAAATCCTCGTTACTATTGGGGTGTTATCGCACAGTTCTTCTATGTAGGTGTTCAGATCGCTGTTTGGACTTGGACTATTAAATACATCATGGCTACTAAAAATATTATCGAAGCTGATGCTGTTAACTACTATATTTATGCAATGGTATTATTTATCGCTTGTAGATGGATTTGCACATACTTAATGAAATACTTCGTTCCTGCAAAAATGATGGCAATTTTCGCTTTAGGCGGTATCTTATGTTGCCTTGGTACAATCTATTTACCAACATCTGTTTCTGTATACTGCTTAATCGCAATTTCTGGTTGCATGAGCTTAATGTTCCCAACTATTTATGGTATCGCACTTGGCGGTCTTGGCGGCGAAGTAAAATTCGGTGCAGCTGGTTTGATCATGGCAATCTTAGGTGGTGCAATTATTACTCCATTCATGGGTTACTTAGTAGACTCTAGTGCTTTAAGCTTCTTAGTAAGTGGATTCTCCGCAACAGAAGCTGCTATTAGAACAGCATTCTATTTACCAGTAGTTTGTTTTGCAGTTGTATTAGGATATTCTTTAGCATTCCGCAATGCAACTATTGACAAATAATATATATTTGAATAATATGTATTTGTAGAAAAGAAAGAAGGTTTTTTTTGTGAAAAATAATGTTATAGCAATTAGTCGTCAATATGGTAGTGGCGGTCGTGAACTCGCAAATATTTTAGCTGAAAAATTAGGTTATAAATTATATGATAGACAAATCGTGCATATGGCTGCTGCTCAATTAGGTATTAGTGGCATGAGTGAAAGTCAATTAAAAGAATTTGAAGATAATGTACCACCACTTTCTCTTAAATTCATGCCATTTTACATTTTTGGTATGAGTGGTGCTAAACCAATGAACCACAAAATGTTTGAACAAGAATCTGAAATTATTCGCCGTTTAGCTAAAGATGGTAAATGCATTATTCTTGGTAGATGTGCAGATGCTGTTTTACAAGGCAATGAAAATGTATGTTCTGTATTTGTTTGTGCAAATGATGAATATCGTGAAGAACGCGGTAGAACAGTATATGATGGAAAATCTGTTATTGAATTAAATCAAGAAGATGCTAAAAGAGCTGAGTATTATGCTTATTATACAGGCAAAGAATGGGGAAATCCTAAAAATTATGATTTAAGTGTTAATACTAGCCATAAATCCCTTGAAGATATTGCAGATGTAATTATTGAATATATCAATAAAAAATAAATCCCTCAATAAAGAAAAAAGATAGACAGAAGATTTTCTGTCTATCTTTTTTTATTTAGATAAAAAATAAAGCTTCTACAAAAGCGGTCAGTAGAAGCAAGTATTTTAGGGATTAATGTAGTTTGTTACTATTATATTTTTATATTTATCTAGTTTAATTATATAAGGATAAATATTATTTTGTCAATATATAATTAAGTTAGATGACTATACTTTTTATTAATAATGAATTGTCAATCCAAGTGCGACAATTCTTTTTGGTCTACTATTTAATAATATTAATTTTTCTATTAAATCATCTGTAGATATTTGTCCTAAATCTGTTTTCTTTGAATAATATTCTCTTAATAATCCATTTGAATTTTCGTTACTACCTCTTTGCCATGCTACATATGCATCTGCAAAAAGTACTAGAGATATCCCTTTGGCTCATGCCACGAGCATACATAGCTAGGACTTTATCTTCAATGCCAAAAACATTCTTAGAACGTTTGGCAATAAGTTTTGGCTCAAACGAAGAATCTCTATCGCGAGGAGATTTTATTTTAATATCACCAGAAGAGCTATTAAGAGTTTTTGGGATATATCCCTTACGGCGATTTGAAGTAGTTTTGGAGGAACAATCATTATTTTTGTAACCAAGGTAATAGTTCATTTCACCTTGAAGCATAGCCTCAAACATAGGAGCAAAAATATCTTTTAAAGCATTTGCATATTTTCGGCAGATTGAAGATTATATTGTTCAATAATATTTTGGGCAAGGATTTGCCTTTCGAGAAAGATTTTTTTCTAGCCATAGTATCATCCTTTAACGTCCTTTCTTTCAATGATAACATAAAAAAATAAAGTGTATAAGTTTAATACTTATTAATACTTACACACTTTATTTTACACTTCCTCTATAAAAATATAGACGTTTTTTTCTTTGCTCTTATTAATTTATATTAAATTTTTTTCTACTTCAGCAAAACCTATTCTTTCTATCATTTGAGCAAATCGTTCTTTTTCTTTTGCATTTTCTTTAAAATATAAAATAGCTTTTTCAATAGTATTAAAAACTTCTTTTTTAGTTATAAACAATTTATTTATTTTTTTACCTAAACTTATATCTCTACCCCAGCGACCACCAATATAAACAGCATACCCATTTATAAATTCATCAAAAACATGAAATGGACATTTTCCAATACAACGACCACATCTTTTACATAAAGTCTTATCTATTTGAACTTTACCATTATCTACAGATATAACCTTATTAGGACATGATTTATTTGCCAAACAGATTTTACAACCTTTGCATTTTTGATAATTTATATTTGGTACACATTGTCCAATAATCCCAATATCATTTAAATTTGGCTTCACACAATTATTTGGACAGCCACCTACTGCAATCTTAAATTTATGTGGCAACACTACATTTTTATATCCCATAAAAAATCTTTGATGAATTTCTTCTGATAAACTATACGTATCAATTAAGCCAAATGAACAAGTTGTTCCTTTACATGATACAATAGGTCTTATTTTATTACCTGTTCCTCCAATCTCAATTCCCAAACCTTTTAAATAACTTTTTAAAGGTTCAATATTTTCGTAAGCGACTCCTTGAAGTTCAATACTCAACCTAGTTGTCATTACTATACGACCATTGCCATATAAATTTGCTGCTTTTGCAATAACTTGAGCTTCTTTTGATGAGATATTTCCATTTCTTGTCAAGATTCTAGCATTAAATTTATTATCTATCGTCTTATCTCGTAAAAATCCCTGAGCTTTTGCTGATAATATTTGTTTTTTAGTCAAAACAGTATATTTTTCCATTTACTTTCCTTATATAAACTATTATAAAACGCCCCATTTTCTTACATAATCTAAATGGATACTAAAATCATGTGCTGAAAAACCAGCTTCTAATAATTCATGTTTTATAATAAACGACTCTATTGTATTTGAATATGCAATTATTTTTTGTTTTGTATATGCAAATTTAAAATCTTTTTGCGATAAAAAATCCATCATTTTTTCTACAATTAATACTTTTTCCATAAAAAGCTTTAACTGTTTTTTTACTTCAGAATTAGTAGCAAATTTCTTTGCATTTTCAAAGTTATTCGGTAAAGTTATCACTACTTGTGTTATATAATTTACTACACTATTATCAGACATCTTTTCACACCCTTACAATGCGTTCCAAAAATCTACAAAAATAATATTAGATAAAATATACCCTAATGGTACATTAATCAGTACACCAATTGTAAAGGCGGCTAATGGTTTCCAACCCACATCACTTAACTCACGTATACGTGTAGTAAGTCCAATAGAAAGAAAAGTCCATGTAAACGCCCAACCACGTAAATTTTTAATAATAGATAAAACGTCTTTATTATATCCACTACTTGCATCTTGTAAATTTAAAATAATCAAAGATACAATAATTGATGCCAATACAAAACCTAAAACAAATTTAGGAAAACGATGCCATATTTCTTTAATACTAATTCGTTCTGCATCTTTTAAAGAAGTTTTTTCCCAAATGGTCACAGATAATACTGCTGCTAATATAGCCCATATACCAACAAAAATATCACGACCAATAACTTTCATTAAAGTAAAAGCTTTTATTGCACTTTCATCACCTACACCAGCAGCTGCTGCAAATCCAGCTGCATCAGCAAATTCTGATGTGCCAATCCAAGCACCAATTGCACCTGGTCCCATTTGTAAGATTTTACCTAAAATAGGTAAAACAAAAATCATTACTACAGCCCACAAAATAACTAAAGTAATTGCAATTGATACATACTGCTGCTTTGCTCTACAAGAACTACCAATTGCAATAGCTGCTGATACACCACAAATAGAACCACCTGCACCTAAAGTTGCACTAAAACGAGGGTCTAATTTAAATAACTTAGTAGCTGCAAAATAAATACTAAAAAAAGTAACAACTGCAACAATAGTTGCTTGTAAAATAGCAACTGGACCTGCTGTCAAAATCACATTTAAAGGTAATGTTGCTCCCATAAAAATAACACCAGTTTTTACATAAAATTCTGTACGTAATGCACTATGTAAATAAGTTGGTAACTTGACAGAGTTTCCCAAAATTAATCCTATAAGTAAGGCTATAAATGCAGCTTCAAACTGCAAATTTTTAAAAAACATATTTACACTTAATATATTTACTATAATTGATAAAATATATAAAATCGTAAATCCTACAAAAAATCTCTTTATCTTATATCCTAAAAAATATCCTGCAATAGAAAAAAGTACTGCAAAAACTGCATATAAACTAATAATATTATTTATTCTACTACCGTTTCCTAAAAAAGCATCAATAATATTTAATCCATACCATTCACTAAAACCAACACTTAAATTTTTGACCAAAGCAATATTCCCTGTTATATATGTTATCGAAAATATTATCAACAATCCTAAACCTACAATAATTGCCCAATAATCTTCCTTGTTATACCATTTATTTGTTAACTTTTCCATATATATACCTCCTAAAATTAACTATCCAACGATGGATTGTTTAATGAAGTGCGACACCTAAAAAATATTAAAATGTAATCACACATTCGAAATTCTTGCATATAATTTTTCATATATATTCACACCTTTTTAATTCTATATATTTCATATCGGTTAAATATGAAATATTGTTGTTTATAATATCATTTCTAAAAAATATTGTCAATAAAAAATTTAAACTTAAATTACAATCTAAAATTTATCACTGATATACTTTGTAACTAAAATAAAAAAAATAAAAAAAAGTGTTGACAATAATCCTATTATTGTATTATAATAATCAACGTTGGTGATGACATTCCTCGATAGCTCAGTTGGTAGAGCAATCGGCTGTTAACCGATCGGTCGTAGGTTCGAGTCCTACTCGAGGAGCCATTTTCTAACAAGATTATAAGATTCCTTGATAGCTCAGTTGGTAGAGCAATCGGCTGTTAACCGATCGGTCGTAGGTTCGAGT
>OLQW01000167.1_pt1 | contig 42649 bp, 27 predicted proteins | sample 1672901 | NCBI WGS metagenome assembly OLQW01 (sample SAMEA3136735, study PRJEB25190) | human gut metagenome | reverse complement strand
TGTTGTAAATGTTTTTAATGCCTTTTTTGGTAGTACTTTCACTAACTTTTTTATTGCTTTTAGCATTGATGATGCTGTTCTATCTTTTATTTTTATTGCCACATAAAATCTTGTTTTTCTTTCCACAAACGTTGCTAAACAAGCTTTAGCTTTTCCTCTACTAGATACTATGGTATCTAACTCCCAATGTCCAAAAGTTTTTCTACTTTTTACATCTTTTGGTCTAGTTGTGATACTATTTCCTATTAAGAATTTACCACGTGTTTCCTTTTTTCTACGTTTTCCTTTATGTCGTAAATTCTTAAGTGAAATACCTTTTAATTTACCAATATAAATCCAATTATAAATAGTTTTAAAAGAAAGTTTACCATTTAAAAGTGCATTAGAAATCTGTTCTGGAGACCAGTTTTCATGTAATTTTTCAGAAATAAGATTAGAAAGAACATCATTGTATTTACTAGAGCAAGAAGAATTTTTACGACGTTCAAGATATTTATTGTGAGCAGATGAAGAGATATATTCATTTTCAATTTTATTACGAGATAGTTCTCGAGCAATAGTAGAATGATGACGATGCAAAAATTTAGCAATAAAACGAGTAGAATAACCTAATATAGAAAGAACCTCTATACGAATACGTTCAGATATGGTAAGATGATGATAGCTCATTATGAATTTTCCTTTCGTGTAGGTTTTGTGTGGTAACTTTATTTTACACGAAAATTCATAATGAGTTTTTTATTTTTTTAGGTGTCGCACTTCATTATACAATCCATCATTTAAATATTGTATACTTATATTTTTAGTTAATTTTTATATTTTGAATTTATTATATTTATATTTATTTCACCGATTACTTTTTGTTTATCAATAATTTTTACTTTTCCTTGAGAAATATTATATTGATGAATATCTTCATTTGGTAATCTTAATTCTAAATTCAAAGGTATAATATTCTTTTTATTTTTTTCAAGCTCATCTTCTGGATTTAATTCTGGCCAAATTCCTTTTTTAGTACCTTGAGATACTATTACATCTAACTTTTCAGTTGTATATGAAAGATTTCTTGCATTTTTATCTACTTTTATACGTAAATATACACTAACTATATTAGGTTCAATGTAATATTTTACTATTCCCATATTATTAATATCAATTGTACAATCTGTAATATAATTTTGTGTTAAATCTATTTTTTGATAAACTTTATCTGATTTATTTTCATCAGTGAATTTCTCTAGCATAAACATTGCTAATATAGTTAAAATCACTAAGACTATACTTATAATTTTTCGATTAAATTTGTTCATACTTATTTCGCCATTTCTCTTTAATCTTTTTTAATATACATTTACTGCCTAGTATAATTATAGCTATTACTCCGGGCATACAATTTAATTGACAATTCCCACAAAAACCAGTGCAATTATTTGCCATACCTAGTGAAAATATAGGTATACCTAAAGAAATAAAGAAAGTAATAATTTTATTTTTCATATTTATTTTTCTCTCTTTCCATAAGAAACAGCTTTTACAGGGCAATTATACACACATTCTTCACAAATAATACAATTATATACATTCGTTTGGGCTTTGTTTTGTACAATTTTTATTGATTCCATAGGACAAACTTTACTACATTTTTGACAACCAATACATTTTGTTTTATCAATATTAATCCTTGATACAAAATCAAATTTACAACCTAGAGCATGAATTAGATTTTGCACTGCTCCTACAGGACATAAAAAATTGCAATATCCTCTACCACCTTGGGTAAATAATCCCAAAATAATTACCCATACAAAAGTAGTAATTATCAAAGTTGATGTTAACGAGATAAAATAACCCCAAATAAAATAATTAGTGAATAAATCAAATAAATAAAAATTACAATAGTTACATGCTAATAATCCGCCAAAAAATGGCAAAATCATATAACCTGTAAGCATACCATAGCGAATAGGTGTTATATCTACATATTTACTCCAATTAATTTTGTATTTCGTAGGTATTAAACGACTTAAATATTCAGTACTTGCACCTGCTGGACAAAGTTTCCCACAAAAAATAGCACCTTTAAAGAAAGATATTATCCCCAAAACCACTAAAAAAGAGACAAAAGCAATATCCATAGCAAAGAATTTTCCATCTAATAAATGCTCAATTTGAATACGAAAACAACTACTATGAATAGATATCTCATTGATATCTCGACCAAAAAGATAAAATATAGCCTTAGTAAATAATGCTCCAGGTGCATAAAACAATATAAAACCTAGCATATATCCAATAATTCGTTTTATTTGAAAATACATACAAACTCTCTTTCTAGATAAATTAAGGATAGAGCAAAAATCACCCTATCCTTATTAATAATTAATTACTTATTTTTAATTAGAAATTATAACGTACACCTACACTATATGTGCGACCTGATGTAGCTTCACTAGAATAAAATTCTCTATCAAAAATATTATTGATAGCAAATTGTACACTTGTTGAATCAGAAAGCTGATAATTTATAGCAGTATTTACAATAAAATATGGATCTTCTGCACCATATTCACCAGTTACATCATCAGGTGCTTGTCTTGCACTAACGTATTGACAATCAAGAAGTGCGTTCCACTTATCTTGTTTGTAATTAAATCCTGCGTGCATCAAATGTTTTGGAATACCATAATCATTACTATTTACATCTTTTAAATTAGTACCTGCAACTTTACTTTGTTCTACTTTACCAGATTGCCAAGCATAGTTAAAATATGCAGACCAATTATCATCAAATTGATGATTTGCTTCAAATTCTATTCCACGACGTTTTTCTGTACCATAATTTTCATATTGTTTATATTCTGCTTTATTAGTACCAGGTTTATAATGTGTTGTATATAAAATTTTATCATCTGTTTTTACTTGATACAAGGACAAACCTATATTAGTTTTTTCAGATAATTGTTTTTTCATTCCGATTTCAAATGTATTTGATGTCTCTGGATCAAGATCTGGATTAGCTATAACACCGCCCATATCACCACCACCATCACGGTATACTTGATATAATGGTGGTGGATTAAAAGAATGGCCATATGATACATAATAATTAGTATCTTCATCAGCTTGATAATTTAAAGAAATTTTAGGACTAATTTCATCATATGTTGCTGAATCATAATTTAAACTTCGTGTTACCGCACCTGTTTTTTTATCGTAATAGATACTGTAACCATCTGTTTTTTCAAAATGATCCCATCTTACACCTAAATACATAGTTAATGGATCGCTTATTTGATATTCATCTTGAATAAATAAAGCTATATTTTTAGCTTTACCACCATGTTTTTCATATAAACCATTATTACCCCAATTGGTATTTACAGAACCATGGTCACGCCAATTATTTAAATAAATTCTATCTTGGTCAAAGCTTTCTTGTTTATAGCTACCACCAACTAAAATATTATGTTTACCGATATCTTCCCATACTTTTTGAAAATCAAAATTATATGTTTTTCCTGGATAATATGAGTCAGTACCTTCTCCATTCCAATTAATATTTTTAGCCCCACTTGCATTACTATATCCATTTTTTTTCATATCTAAATAACCAAAATTAGCACTAAATTTATTGGCCTCATCTACATAATTTAATACATGTAAATCAGATTCTTTTTTGCCGTCATAACCAAGATAACTAGAAATACTTGGCGATAAAATCAAACCATTGCCAATATCTACTTTTTCACCAAAAATAGGTTTTCCATTTACAGTTATTGTAGAAAATGGATTTTTATAGCTATATTCACTTTCTGTATGAATATAATTATATTTTAAAGATTTATCTTCATCAAAATCATATTTTATATGTGCAGAAATATTTTCGTTTTCCCATTGTTTTTCTCCACGACCACCTAACAAATACTTGCCCGTACTTAATTGTGGTGGGATATTATCTGGTTTTATATTTGCTGTACCTTTTTTGGCATTTCCTGTATAATAATAGCCTTTAAATCCATCAGATTTACGATTTTCATAGCCTAAACCTACAGATAATTTTTCATCTACTTGCATATTAGCATATACAGCTTTTTTCCATGTATTGTTACTACCATAATCTAAAACAGCATTGATTTTAGATTCACCTTTAGCCATAGTTTGATCTTTTGTAATAATATTTACTACAGCACCTACAGCTCTACCACCATATAATGATGAACCAGCACCTTTTACCACTTCGATACGTTCAATATTTTCAACTGGGAGCATTTCCCATTCCATATTGTTATTATAAGTGGTATTCATTGGCATTCCATCTAATAAAATTAAAATATTATCTGACTCAAAACCTCTAATTTGAATACCACCTTGAGCTACTTGGCTCATATATACACCTGGCAATTGTTGTAATGCCTCAGGTACAGATTTTACATTTCTTTCTTGAATATCTTGTGCTGTTACTACATCTACACTCGCTGGGGTTTCTTTTAATTCTTTTAATGTTTTAGTAGCAGTAACTACCATTTCTTGTAATTGAAAAGTAGGTACTTGTTCTGTTTCTTGAGCCATTGCAAAATTACTATTTAAAATTACACTACCACAAACTAAACTAGTTACTAATAATTTTTGTTTAATATTATACAAAATTTTTCCTCCTAAATATTATTTATGTGTACCAAAAACAACTTTAATATTATTTTTTTGCAGAAAGTCGACAATTTCTTGTATTTTAGGACAAAGAACTTTTTTATGCGTTTGTTCATCTATTATTTCTGTACAAATGCCTACATGGACAATATCTGTTTTTACAGACAATATTCTTTCTAATTTTTCTAATAAACCTTCTTGGTTATTTAATAAAACTTCATCACAACCATTACAAGTCCAAAAAACAACTAATTTTGTATCATCATTGGTATATTGAGTAAAAAATCCCTTTTTGTTATAAAAAGCATCTAAACAACTAGTACCTGTGCATACATCATTGGCTTTTAAACATGTTAAAATAGCGATATTTTTCATATACATAACCTCTTTAAAATATTTAAATTGTTTATTTAAAATGTTTTGGTAAAAAACGTATATTTATATTGTCATTAGGTAAAGCCTCTATTTTGGTATCAACTTCATATAAATCTTTAATAAATTTTTCAGTTAATAAGTCTTTTGGTTTTCCTGCACCTACAATTTGTCCATCTTTTAAAGCTACTAAACGATCACAATACATAGCAGCAATATTTAAATCATGAATAGCTGCTATAACTGTTAAATTTAAACTCTTTACAATATCCATGATTTGTAATTGATATTTAATATCCAAATGATTTGTAGGTTCATCTAAAATTAAAGACTCAGTTTCTTGAGTTAACGCTCTAGCTAAAATAACTCGTTGTTGTTCTCCTCCAGATAAAGTAGTAAAACTTCTTTTAGCAAAATCTTTTAAGCCCACTATTTCTAATGATTTATAAGCTATATCATAATCTTTTTTATTATCTCGTTCTAAGATTTTTTTATGCGGAGAACGTCCCATAAGCACAACATCTAAAACATTAAAATCAAAACTATAAAAATTATGCTGAGCGACTACTGCTAAATCTAAAGCTGTTTGACGAAAAGATAATTCATCAATATTTTTACCATTAAAAAAAATTTCACCTGAACTAGGTTTTAAAATGCGATATACACATTTTAAAAATGTAGATTTTCCACTACCATTTGGGCCAATTATTCCCAAAAATTCTTTGTTTTTTACATCTAAATTAATTTGTTGTAAAATTTCTTTATTTCCTATAGATTTTTTAATGTTTTTAGCTAAAATCTCCATATTAATTGCCTCCAAAACCATATGTTTTTTTTCTGTAATATTATTTAGAAATTTTAACCTTAATTTTCATATTACGAAAATTTATATAAAAAATACGCTTCTTTGCGTATGGCAAAAAAGCGTATATATTACATATCTTTCACCTTACCGTCTCTCGCAGTAACATCTTTGGCGATTAAAATTAGGCAGTTCTTCTGGCTCTGCTTCATTGCTTGTCTTGCCTTCCCAGTTTCCCAGTGACATTGTTAAGACTCGCTCTGCATTACAGCTACGGGATAGCACAGGTATCACACCTGTTTCTCTATTAAGTATTGCTACACCTAATTTTCAATATTTTATTTTTATATTTACATTTGTGTAATTTATCGATTACATTTTTGCATTATAAAGGATATGAGAATGAAAGTCAATAAAATTTTTAATCTAATTTTAATTTTTCTAGTATAAGCAAACTAAAGTTGTATTTAATATTACTAAAAAAATAGAGATAGCATCTATCTTCTATCTCTATTTTTTAACTTATTTATTAATTTTTTATAGATAAATTTTATTTTCCACCAAAACCATATGTTTTTTTAATCATTAAATATACAAAACAAGGTGCACCAATAAAAGAAATCAAAATACCAATAGGTACTTCATTCATTGGAACTAAAGTTCTACATAATGTATCAGCTATTACTAAAAAAATTGCTCCTAACACGGCACTAAAAGGTATTAATTTTACATGATTAACGCCAATTAACATTCTGGTAATATGCGGAATGATAAGTCCTATAAATCCAATCATACCAGCAGAAAATACTACCATTCCCACTAATAAAGCACAACCAATTAAAAAACAATAACGATATTTTTCTAAATTTACACCCAAAGTAATAGCAGTATCATTACCAAATAACATTAAATTTAAAATACGACTTTGTGTAAAAAAGAAAATTATCAATAACGTTATCAAAGGCACAACAATATATAAATTTTCCCATCGAGTGCCTGCAAAACTTCCCATCATCCAATAAACAACAGATTTTATGCCTTCAGCATTATTAGCAAAATAAATAATAAAACTAGAAAATGCACTACATAATGTACTTAAAGCTATACCCGAAAGCAATAATTTAGTTGTATTACTTTTACCACCTAAATTGGCAATAAATAAAACTAAAATAGCAATGACTAACGCACCAATAAACGCAGAAATCCCAATAAAATTATGTCCTAAATATAAACCAAGATTAAAAAATATAGCAATGGTAGCACCAAGCGATGCCCCAGAAGAAATCCCAATAATATAAGGGTCTGCTAATGAATTTTGCACAATAGCTTGCATGATTACACCACTTACCGCCAATCCTGCACCTACGATAATTACTAATAAAACTCTAGGTAAACGTAATAACCAAATAATATCATTAGTCATGCCTTGTCCACTTGTATTAAATATGAAATTATCATTAAAAATATTTCCTAAAGATTTAATAATGTCCCCTAAAGATAAATATATCGTACCGACACTAATAGCCCATAAACTAACGCCAGCTAAGATAATGATTAATAATAAAAACAGTAAACTGTCTCTTATTTTATTTGTATTTAATATATTCGTTGATAGATTATCTGATTTATCCATAATAAGCTCCTATTGATTTAGTTATGTTCAAAATTGATATTCGGATATGCAATATGTGCGATTTCAATTACGCTTTCAACAAAGTTTTGTGAAGTACAATTTAAATAGTTGCCACGTATATAATAAATTGCTTTATTTTTTACTGCTGGGATATTTTGATAAAGTGGATTATTTAAAATAGTTTCACGTTGAATATTTTTATCAGTGAGTAAAATAATATCCGCATCAGCATTTAATAATAATTCTTCAGGAAAAACACCTTCATAAATAATATTTTTATTGGCAAAATAATTTTCTACACCAGCAAAATGACAAACATCACTAAATGTTCCTTGTTTACCTAATGGACCAAATAATGAAAGTAATATTACTTTTTTTGGGGTAGTTATATTATTTTGAGCCAATTGATATTCAATATTTGATAATTTGCTTTTAGTAATATTTAAGAGCATTTCTCCTCGATATTTTTCATCAATAACAGTGCTTATTTCTTGCATTAAAGAAAAAATTTCAGAAACATTTGTAGGGATTTTACATACATAAACTTTTAATCCTAAACTACGCAAAGCTTTTACGGTATTCAAATTATAATCGGGAACTAAAATTAAATCAGGTTGATATGCTAATATTTGTTCAATATTTGTACTAGTTACTCGACCTTGAATAGTTTTAGCCTTTTCACCAATAGTACTGATATTTTGGTCATCTGCTAGGGTAGACAAAGCGATGATTCTTTTTGTATCTACCAATTCACATAAAATCTCATCAATAGCTATATTCATACTCATGATACGTTGAGGTTTTTGACTAAATTCTAAAGTAGTATTGGTAGCATCTGTCACAGTATAACTTATTTGTTGATTTTCTGGATTATTTTCTGGTTGTTTCATACAACCACTAAGTAAAAATACGATTAGTGTTATGTATATACCAATTTTTAATTTTAAATTATTTTTCATGACTATATCCTATCATTTTCTTTATAAATTAATTCATCTATCTATAACATATTATCATAGATAAAAAGTTAATTCCTACATTAACAATTCAATCATTTATGGGTAAAATTTAATATCTTTTAAAGCTTATTTTTACACTTACTAGCGACAGCATGCTAATTGTATATTTAGCTTAGCTTTTAAGTCAACCAAACTGTTATAACACAATTCATGCACCACAAACTCAGGATTGATTTCAGTGATAAAATCCTTGATTTCGTGAGTAGTAAAAATATTATGTTTATCAATTTGTGTAATATGTTGCCAAACCATTTTATCTACCAAATTAAATGGTTGCTCATGTTTAAAAGATTGTTGATATTTCCCAGATAATGAACAATTTAAATGCATGCCTTTGATAAGTTTTTTTTCTGCACCTAAATTATTAATAGTCTTATCTAAAAATCTTAATGCTTCATGTTGTGTTGTTAAATTTATATTAGTATTCATTAAATGACCAGTATCAAGCATAATACCTACATTTTTATGCTGAAGTTTATCAAAAAAATAACCAACTTCTTCACGATTACGTAAAGTTAATCCCGGCCACCATAAATTTTCAAATAAAACTAAAGTATTTTCAGGTATAACAGACACCACTTCGTTAAAAACTTCACTAGTTGCAGATAAAACGTCTTTATTTGTGTAGTGAAAATCATAAGTGAAAATTTCTTCGTTATTGGCTTCAGATACATGCCAAACTAAATATTGTGGCTCTAAAGCTAAGGCATGATGAATATTATCTTTTATCACGTCAAGCCAAGTATATTTATCTTTGGCTTGATATATTTTATATAACTTTTGTTGATTTTTATCCTGCGGAAATATCTTCTCTAATCTTGAAGTATTTTCCCACCAAAAATCTAACCAATATGGCCAATAACGTAAATGTGTTCCTATTGTTAAATCTTTATATTTTAAATCTATATCATTACTATAAATTAGTTGTTCCATGCCATCTAAATTTAATGAATTGGTATATGTAGATAAATCTATTCCTAGCTTAATTAATTCTTGTTCATACCATTCAATATTACAATAATTAAATAGATGTTTTGTCATAATCATTCCCACTTTTATTTCTATTTATAAATATATATATTTTATCATTAATTTAAATTTTTACTATGTATAAAAGAGTAATAATAGATAGTTATAAGTATACAACTAACTATCTATTATTACTGCTATGATAATATAATTTTTGTATATTGACTATTTAAAACAACTAATTTTTTACATTAGAATAAGAATTTAACACCAACATTGGCTTCCCAATCGTGTTTAAAGTCTCCTGCTAATCCTGTTGTTACATCAGCATATAATGTGGAGTATTCGCTTAAATTTACACTTCCGCCTAATGTTAATTCACTCCAAGTGTCTCCTAAATCATATGTTGTGGATTTTAAGCCACCATCTTTAGCAAAATATGATGTTTCGATATCTCCGGAGAATTCATGTGCTAAGCTAATCATTGCATAAATATTGCTATTTGTCATTTCTTTGCCTGCTTTTACACCAATTCTTCCTACCATGCTATCAAAAGCTTCTTGATGAATATTCATTACTTCTTTTCCGCTATGAGCATCATAATCTTGACCATTTACTCTTGACCATGTGAGTTCTGCTTGTGGTTCGATATAGCTACCATCTTTTTGCGTAAAGCGTTTACCGTATTGTGCTGATAAGCTATAAGCATTTGCAGAATAATCGCCATCTAATCGTTGACCAATTTCGTTATATACTTTAAAGTCATTTTTTACTTTACCAATTTTTGCGGAAAGATCTAAATAGCTGTTATCATCATATTTTTTAGTAGCATAGAAACCTAATGCATATAAGCTATTATCGCCTGTGCCACCTAAAAGATAATCTGCACTACCGTCTTGATAATCAAAAGCTACACCGGCTCTCCAACCATTAGCTAATGCTTTATCATAACCTAATTGACCAGCCCAATAACTATTTTTGATATCTATTTTATTAGTATCATATTCAGTTTTACCGCCGTATGTTCTAGCCCAAATACCATCTTGTTCACCGTCACGTAATTGACCTGTTCTAAAGAACATATCAGATGCTGTATCACGCCAAAAAAGCATGGAAGTAGTCATTGCACTTCTTACGCCACGCATCATGTTATTTTCATAATCACCATATTCAACATCGCCATTTGGTTTATCTGGATCTGGGTTTGGTTGTGGTTGAGGATTTGGTTGTGGTTGAGGATTTGGTTTATCTGGATCTGGGCTTGGTTGTGGTTGAGGATTTGGTTTATCTGGATCTGGGTTTGGTTGTGGTTGAGGATTTGGTTTATTTATACCAGGAGTCATAGTGCCTTCAACATAATCGCCTTGATGATTTTCTTTAAATTCAATATTACCAACTTGAAGAGATGCACTAGAAGAAGTCAAACCTTCCGCAATTTGTACTTTTCCGCTTAGATTTTTATCTTTATCGGAATTCATATAATATAATTTTCCAGCTAAAGCATTCAATGTGGCTTCTACTTTAGTTTTATCTTGCATATCTATGCCAGAATTATCAGTGGACATAGTAATTCCAGAACCTGCTTGAGCACTGTTTATAATAGTATTACCAGCTTTATAATCACTGATATTTGAACCATCACCTGTATGTTCATAAATAACCATACTATGACCGCTATAATCATTGATTGTTAAATCATGTTTATCTTTTTGGAAAATTACACCAGCACTTGCTTTATCTTTACCACCAACAAATTTATCTACAGTACTTCCAGTAAATTCATCAGAAATAGTACCATAAGCTTCATTTATCCATGTAGCACCATTTGACATATAAAGATTTACTTTTCCTGTATAACCATCAGCGATTTGTTCTTTAGTGAAGTTATTTACAATTACCCCTTCTAATGTGGAATCATTTGTAGATAAACCAAGATTGATAATTGTATTTTTCTCTTTTTCCTGTGGATTTATAGAGCCATTTAATACGCCAATATTACCTTTTAAGTTTACTTTATTTGTGCCTGCATTATCTAATTTATCATTCATATTCATGTTAATAAATCCAGATTGTGCTAATAAAGCATAGGATTCTACATCATCTTTATTTACTTCGATGCTACCACCTTTAATATTAATTTTTGAACCATAACCATTAGCAAAAGCGCCAGAACCATTTATATATAAATCTACATTACCATTAACATTAAGTGTAGCACCTTTTTGAATATTATAATCAGCACCTGCATATAATCCGCTAGAAGAATAATAATGGGTAGTACTTGAATCTTCACCATTATTATCTACACCATAAGCACCATTTTCGCCACGCATAGTTACATTACCATTAATTGTAAGTTCACTATTTCCAGCTGTATACACACCGAGAGCATATCCATGTCCATTTACATTTATATTAGTATTACCATTAATTACAGTAGTAGCTAAGTTATCTTTACGATTACTAATCGCATGTATACCTTCTGCACGACCATCGCTTGTTACTTTAACATTTATCGTATCAGCTGTTAAATCTAATTCTTTACCATCATTACTAATACCATAAGTATTATCATTACCAGCTGTAGTCATATTTAATGTACTACCTTGCGCATTTACAGTTACTTTATCAGTTTTAACATTAATAGCTGGTGCATTTTTAGATTTATCAATATTGATATTAGAATCTTCTTCAAATTGATAAGTGTTATCTTGTTTGATTACGCCAGCATAAAGATATTCAGTATCTACATCACGATTACCTGTAATAGATGTTGTAAAGTTTACTTCTGTTTGATGTTCTGGAATTTCAGGTGCTTTTGGTGGTACATAACTACCTTGACCATTTTCATCTTTAAATGTGATATCGCCAGTTTTTAAAGCAGCACTAGATGAAGTTAAACCAGAAGCAATTTGTACAGTACCATTTAAGTTTCTTTCACCATTTTTATAAGCATCGTAATATAATTTTCCGGCTAATGTATTAAGTACACTATTTACCATATCTTCATCAGACATAGTAATACCGGTGCTACTAGTAGAAAGTGTAATACCAGAATTTGCTTGGGCTTTATTTATAATAGTATTACCAGCTATATAATGTTCAGCTTTTGTACCATCACCTGTATGTTCATAAATGACCATACTATGACCGCTATAATTATCAATAGTAAGATTATGTGTATCTTTTTGGATAATTACGCCAGCATGTTCTTTGTCAGAGCCACCAACAAATTTGCTTACATAACTACCTGTAAATTCACCGAATAAATTGCCATATGTTTCATTTGTCCATGTAGCATTATTTTGTAAATAAAGGTTAATATTACCTTTTGTTTTATCTTTGAATGTATTTTGTAAGACGCCGATTAATTTAGAATCTTTATTCGCAAGACCTAAATTTATAGTGGTGTTTTCTTCACCGCCAGACATTGCTGGCATTACAGCAATATTACCTTTAATATCTACTGTATTTGTATTGGCAGCATTGCGCTGTTCATTCATATTAATATTTACTGTAGAACCGTCAACTGCTTCGATTGCGTAATATTTACCTTGTGCATCTTTATCAATTAAGATATTAGTATTACCTTCAAGATTTACTTGGCTACCTGTGCCTGTAGCTTTGATACCACTACCACTAACAGCCATATCTGTATCACCTTTGACTGTAACAATACCACTTTTATTATTATAGCCTTTTTCAGTAAAGATACCTGCTGTATGTGTAGCAAAGCTAAATTCATCTTCAGGTGCATTAAGATTACTTGTAACACCCCAACTACCATCATCTTTTTTCATAGTTAAATTACCATTGATAGTAACTTGAGCATTATCTTTGGCATGAATACCGTAGGCATGTTCAAATCCACCCATACCAGAATCTTTAGCTTCTACATTAAGATTTACATTACCATTTATATTTACAACAGATGCACCATTTCTACTTTTACCATCAACCAAAATACCTTCTGCTTTGCTGAATTCAGCTGTAGTACTTGATTTAATATTTAATTCTTTCGCATTAATATTTAAAGTTTGCGCCACATTACTAAAGATACCTTTTATACTATCTGTGCTACTATTAGTATTTAAGTTTAATGTACCATTTTTTACATTTACATCAACATCTGTAGCTGTACCATTTGTTTGAGATAAATCAATAACAGCCTTATCTGGTGTAGTAATTGTAACATTAGCACCATCAGCAAAATTATATTTACCGTTTTCTGTTAAAATACCTTTATCTACATAAACTTTATCATTACCCATATTACCAGTAATAGGAGCAGACATATCCAGTTTCGTTTCTTTTTGATAACTACCTTGACCTGTAGTTTTATCAAATTTTATATTACCTACTTTTAAAGAAGCTGATGAACTTGTTAAACCTTCAGCAATTTGTACTTTACCTGCCAAATTATCTTCGCCTGTTTTATAAGCATTGTAATATAATTTACCAGCTAAGTTATTTAATACTTGGGTTACTTTAGCATCATTAGCCATATCAATGCCATTACTTTGAGTGGATAACGTGATACCACTATTTTGCTTAGCGTTACCGATAATAAGATTTCCAGCAGCAAAATCACTACTATTTGTACCGTCGCCTGTATGGTCGTAAATTACTACTGTATTGCCACTATAATTTTTAATATTTAAATCATGTTTATCTTTTTGATAAATGTAACCTGCTGTATTTTTAGATTTACCACCAATAAATTGATCAATGCTGCTACCTGTAAATTTATCATCCATATGGATATCGCTTTCATTAGTCCAAAGTGCACCATTAGCTAATAATAGATTTACTTTACTTGTAGCATCTTTATTGACTACACCATTAAATGTGGATTTATTAGTATTTAAAGCCATACCTACAGTGGAATTTATTTCCGCTTGGATATTGCCTGTAACATTTACATCACGTTTATCTGATGTAACGTTTAAATTTTGTTGCTCATCAAGTTCGGAATTTATAAAAATATTACCTTCACGAGCAAAAAGTGCACTATTTTCATGGGCAATTAATTTACCACCGCCAATAGAGATATCACCGCCCAAGGAGCGAATTGCATTACCACCATTAGCTACATCAATATCTACAAGACCTTTGACATCTATTTTTGCAGAACCTGAATTTTTATTAGCATAAATACCGGCATATACATCAGTACAGTTATCAAAACGAATTTTTACAGCATTTTCTGGATTATCATCATTATTGATAATTAAATGTGCATTACCTGCACCATTATCCCAAGCACCTTCAGATGGCATACCAACAACATAAATACCGCTACTATATGCAGAATTTTTGATATTGATGTCTAAACCTTTTATATTATTTATATCTAAAGTTTCACTTTCAACAATAATACCATTAGCACGCATATATTGACTTACAGAGTTTTTACCATCAGCTACTAATGATAATTTATGACCTGTCATATCGATAGAGCCATTACCTGTACCAGCCCAGTTGATAACACCAAATCCATGTTGATGAGCATTGGATTTATCGCCTTGACCAAAAGAAATCACTGCATTAGTGTCAAATGTATAATGTCTATTACCATCACTTACATACTGGTCTTCCCAATATTTTTGTTGGCTATCACCCATGTAATTATCTTCAATAATTTGATGATCATATGTTCTAATTTCTGAGTCATCTGGTTTTACATAACTACCTTGACCTGTTTGTTCATTAAATGTGATATTTTGAACGCGAAGTGCAGCAGAGGAACTAGTCAATCCAGAAGCAATCTGTACTTTACCTTTAAGATTTCTTTCACCTGTAGTATAAGCATTATAATACAATTTACCAGCTAAAGTATTAAGTACACTATTTACCATATTTCTATCAGACATAGTAATACCATCACTATTTGTAGAAATAATGATACCTGAATTTTCTTGTGCGTTTTGGATAATAGTATTTCCTGCTGTATAATTTTCAGCTTTTGTACCATTTCCTGTATGTTCGTAAATAACCATACTATGACCACTATAATTACCAATAGTGATATCATGGCTATCTTTTTGATGAATTACACCAGCTGTTTTTTCGCTATCTCCACCAACAAATTTATCTAGTTTACTACCTGTGAAGTTTCCACCCCCCCAATTACTTGGGAGTTCTCCATATAATTCATTATTCCAAGTTGCACCATTGCTAAGATATAAATTAGCAGAACCTGTAAATCCATTAGTAGTGTCTTTTTCACTAAATCCATTAGCAATAACACCATTTAAGCTAGATTTATTAGTAGCAAGACCGATATTTACTATTGATTCTTTATGATTTTCTGTATTTACCATAGAACCACTAGTTAAACTTACATTACCATTGATAACCAAATCATTATTTAAAGCAGTACGATTATTGTTGTCCATATTTAGATTTACTGTACCACTTTGCACACCAATAGCAAACGCACCATTTGGTTTATCTTTGTCTACATTGATAATGCCTCCACCATTAATATTTACAGTAGAACCATTACCATTAGCATAAATACCATTACCTTGTAAATTTACATTACCATTTACATTGATTGTACTACCTTGCTGTATTTTTTGATTGCCACCAGCATAGATTGCACCATCACTATAATAGTTATATTTGCTTTGTGGTGAATTTGTATCTTTCACATTGAAATTCACATCACGATTGATAGTTAATTCACTATTACCAGAAGTGTGTAAACCAATAGCATTTTTACTACCTGTTGTATTGATATTTACATCAGCATCAATTTTAGCAATTGTTTTATTCGCCGAATCTGTTCCTGTAACTGTGATACCTTCTGCTCTACCTGCTGTATTATTGACATTAATATTTAATTTGCCAGCAGTAATGGTAGTATTTTTATTAGTGGAATTAATTGCAGATAATGCGTCTGTTGTATTACCATTTACTTTAACATTTAAATTTTTATTAGTAGCATCAATATTTACATTTTCTTGAGCATTGATTGCAGATTTATCTGTAAGTGCAATTGTCGCATCTTTTGTAAATAAATAAGTGCCATTTTCTTGTAAAATACCTGCTTTAGCGTAATCTATATCTACTGTTTTATCCCCAGTTATTTGACTAGAAAAGTCTAAACGACCATAACTACCTTGACCTGTTTTTTCATCAAAAACAATATTTTCAATACGTTTAAAAGCTGATGAACTTGTTAAACCAGAAGCAATTTGTACTTTACCATTTAGGTTTGTTTCTTGTTTATTAATATAGCCAGTATAATACAATTTACCAGCTAAAGTATTTAATACTTCATCTACTTTTTTTACATCTGTTGTATCAATGCCTGTAGAATCTGTATACATAGTTAATGAAGAATTTTCTTTAGCATGATTTACAATAGTATTACCTGCTGTATAATTATCTGCTTGACTACCATCACCAGTATGTTCATAGATAACTACAGTATTGCCACTATAATTATTTAAAGTCAAATTATGTGTATCTTTTTGTTTAATATAGCCCGTATTAGCTTCAGAATCTCCACCAACAAAATTATCTACAACACTACCAGTAAATGAATCATCTACAGTTCCATAAACTTCATTAGTCCATGTAGCGCCTTTAGCCAAATTAAAATTGAAATTAGAATTATTATTATTTTTATGTACTATTACACCATTTAAAGTAGATGTAGCAGTAGACATATTCATACTTATTGTACTATTATCACCTAATAATCCAATATTCCCAGAGATATTACTTGTATGTTGTTCTGGATTTGTTTTTTTATTAACATTTACAGTACCGCCATTACTAGCAATCGCATAATTGATATTATTAGCACTTTTATCAACAGTAATATTTGCTCCTTGATAAAGCTCAACCGTAGCTTTATCATTAGCTAAAATACCTGTACCATTTGTTTTGACAGTAGTATTTCTATAAACTTTAATATCATTTGTACCTTTATCAGCTAAAATCCCTACAGTTTGGAAATTACTAGTATCTTCCCCATTAGCTTCGATATTTAAATCACCATTAACACTAATTTGGGTACTACCACCACCTGCATATAAACCATTAGCACCTTTTTTACCATGAACATTGATATTTACAACACCAGCTCTAGATATTTCATGATCAAGATCAAATTCTCCAGCTAAATTGATAGTAGCTTTTCCTAATAAACCAGTAGCATCATTTCGTATATATACACCTTCAGCTCGATTATCACTTTGGACATCGATATTTAATATAGGTGAATTAATATTTAAACTTTCAACAGTAGGAAATTGACCACTAAGTTTTTTATCTACAATTTTTCGTATACCAAAACGTTCTTGATCTCCATTACTATCTACACGTAGATTTAAAACATTATTGTCTCTAATTTTAATAGCATCAAAGCGATCTTTATCTGATAAATTATCAATAGCTGCTTGACCTTGTGTACCGATATGAATAGTGTCATTATCTGAAAACGCAAAACTACCATCATATTCATCAATAATACCAGCATAAGCATCACTTTTAGGGTCTCCAGTAAATACATCGGTATAAGTTTTAGCTTTAGTTTGTGAAATTGGTGTAGATTGCGTTTCAGTAGCACTAGTATCAGCAGCTTCTGAATATGCACTCCAATTCAAAATGCTTAAAGCTAAGGCTGTCGCCATATATTGCTTTTTTAAGCGCATGTAAATTTCTCCTTATATTGATTATTTATATAGTTAATAATTAATATTTAAAATTGATATCAGCTTATATATCAGTATTAAAATTATTGAATATTCCAAAAATATGTTTAGAGAAAGCTGTTTTAAACAACTAGTTAAAGTTATTCAAAACAGCTTTTTTTGTTAGCTATAATTATTTTAAGGATTTTACGACTTCATCAGTCAAATCTTTACCACCAAAAACCATCATGTTGCTATTTACAATACTATCTACTTTATTAGCTTTTGCTACTTTTTCAATAGCTTTACCAATAGCTTTTTGTACAGGTTCCATTTTACTATTTTCAAATTCTGCTAATTCTTTATTTAATTTTACTTGTAAATCTTGTCTTGCTTGCTCATCTAAAGTTTTTGCTTGTTCGTTAAAAGAATTTTGTAAAGCAATTTGTTTATCGCTGATTTCTTTGGCAATATTTTCAATTCCAGGATAACTACTCAAAATAACTTGTGTATTAATATAAGCTACTGTAGCTGTGGTAGCAGTTGTTGCTTGTGGTGCTGCAAAAGTAGTAGCAGATACACCAAAAGTTAAAGTTGCTGCTGTCATTAAAGTTGCGATTAATTTTTTCATAGAATTACCTCTTTTCGTATTTGTTTTTTATTTTATTTTAATTAAAAGTTATATTGCATACCCAAAATAAATGTGCGACCAGGCATAGAATACCAAGCATTTGGATTGCCATTCCAAATAACATCTGTATGTTCAGCCCATAATGTATCAAAGAGATTTTCTACTTTGAAATAGAAGGTCATATCTTCTGTTGGTGCATAATTTACACTTAAATTGTAAACACCATAATTATCTTTTGGCCAACCATCTTTGAAATTAGGATTTACTCTACGCATGAAATAGAAACCATCTAATCCGGCATTAACTTTTTTATAGTCATAATAAACACCAAATGTAGCTACATCTTTTGGAGAATATCCCATTGCATAGTTTTTATCACCAGGAGTATATTCATATAAATGGGACCAACCGAGATTTAGATTCCAATGTTCACCTAATTGAGATAAATATTGTGCATTCCAACCACGAGCAATACCACCATCATAGTTTTGATATTGTCCATCGCCATCATAGCCAATGCCTCTATCTGCTTCAGTTTTAAACCAATTTAGTGTAAAAATATTATAATCATCGAATTTCTTATTATAACCGATACTTGTAGTTCTACCATAAGCAGGTGCTAATTTAGCATTACCATATTTAGGGTCAGAGATTTGTTCTAAACTTGGTAAAATATAGTAATCACTACGACCAGCATAAATACTATCATTTTCTGTAATATCATAACTTAATTTATAACTTTTAGATGTATGATGATCATATTCAGGACTATATTTATCACCATTTGGCATATCATAACGAATACCGCCAGATAAAGTCCAATTAGGAGCAAATTTCCAATCATCTTGAATGAAATAAGAATAGTTTTCTAGCCAACGATTAGCTTTGATAATATTACCATCTTGATCATAACCTGCTCTACGTAAAGCATTATTATGACCTTTAGAATAATCTAGACCCAAGATGATATTATGTACACCATCATTGAAGTTTACTTGATCACTGATAAAATTATACGTATAATCGCTAGTAACTGAATATGGAGTAGATGCTCTACCACCTGGAGTACCTTCGCCTTCAGGCTTTCCATAAGAAGTTTTTATTTTATTATGTCTATAAACAAAAGTATTTGACCATTTATCATCCATAGTATAATCATGTTTTAATGTAATACTATCGGATTTGTAATATCCTTCAAAAGGCCCTTTATAGATATAGTCCATACCACTATATCTAGTATCTGTTTTATCATAATTAATAGTTAATTTATTTTTATCATCAAAATCATAAGTAAATTTAGTACCAGTATTTTTGGAGTTTGTATGCCCAACCCAAGTATCACCATTACCATCTTTTGTATCGCCAATAAAAGAACGATTATGATACACATGATAGCCAAATTTTCCTTCTTTACCTTGAGTACTAAATTTAAAACTATCTTTACCAAAGCTACCGTTAGAAATATCAATTGTAGATTTATTACCTGTAATTTCACGGGTAATGATATTAATTACGCCACCTTTAGCCCCATTACCATATGAAGTCGACGCTGCACCACGTAAAATTTCAATACGTTCAATATTATCCATATTAGATAATAAAGAAGTATACGCATATCCAGCATTATTTGGCCCTTGAAAATCTGTAATACGCACACCATCTACTAAGATAACTACATCTTTACTACCATTTATACGAATACCACTAAGATTAGCATTTAAGCCATTTGTACCATAATTGAGAAATTGTACACCAGGTACAGTTCTTAATGCTTCTTCAACTGTAGACATATGCATTTTTTCAATTTCATCACGAGAAACAACACTAATATCCGCTTTAGCCTCTGTGATACTTTCTGGTATACGACTAGCAGTAACTACCATTGGTTCAAACGTAAATGTATCTAGATTTGTTTTATCATTAGTAGCCGCAAAAGCACTATAAGAGCTACCCATTGTAGCTATAGCAGTCAATATTGCTACAGTTAATTTAGCAGTTTTTTTATTTGATGATATAGTGGATTTCATCTTAGAATTAATCCTCCCAAACTTTTTTCATTAAATCAGAGTAATTATCTTGTAAATGTAAAATAATTTGATCAATTAAAGCAATAAATATTGCTGGTTCAAAATTATTATCTAAAGCAGTAACATTACAATTTAATACAATATTTCCTTGAGAATTAATAAAATAATTTAACATACTATATTTTTCATTTAATTCATTTAAGAAAGGTAAACATTTTGCTCTTTTTTCTTCAGGAATAGTTACTAAATGCACTTGAATAAAGCTATAAATACTATTATTAAGCACAATAAATACTGGTAAATTTTGACCTTCAATGTTTAATAAACTACGAAAAATTTTATGTTCTTCTGTTTCATCGGCAATTTGAATACCTTTTACATTGGAATTTTCAATAAAAGCTTTTAATGCTTCGAATTTTTTAGTTAGAGCACTTGTAGCAGTATTTGTTGTATTTTCAGTAACAGTTTCTTTTACTGTAATATTTTCTTTTTTATTTGTCATTTGAATTACCTCACCTTATTATATGTATAAAGTGATAATAGCTAGTTAAATAGTTAAAAATACTTACTAACTATTATCACTTTTATAATTTATGATTTATATTTATTATATTTTTTTATTTCTTAGAAAAGACTAAAATAAGAATTTAACACCTACATTAGCTTCCCAATCATGTTGGAAATCTCCAGATAAGCTTGTTGTTACATCAGCATACAATGTAGAGTATTCGCTTAAGTTTACACTGCCACCTAATGTTAATTCGCTCCAAGTATCTCTCAATCTATAATCTGTAGATTTTAAACCACCATCATTAGCATTGTATGTTGTTTCAATATTGCCAGAGAATTCATGTGCCAAGCTAAGCATTGCATAAATATTGCTATTTGCCATTTCTTTACCAGCTTTTACACCAATTCTACCTACCATACTATTGAAAGCTTCTTGATTGATATGCATTACATCGCCATTACTATATGCGTTATAATCTTTGCCATCTACTCTTGCCCATGTAAATTCTGCTTGTGGTTCAATATAGCTACCATCTTTTTGTGTAAAGCGTTTACCATATTGAGCTGATAAACTATAAGCATTTGCAGAATAATCGCCATCTAAGCGTTGACCAATTTCGTTATATACTTTAAAGTCATTTTTTACTTTACCAACTTTTGCAGAAAGATCTAAATAACTATTATCATCGTATTCTTTAGTAGCATAGAAACCTAACGCATATAAGCTATTATCACCTGTACCACCTAAAAGATAATCTGCACTACCGTCTTGATAATCAAAGGCAACACCGGCACTCCAGCCATCAGCTAATGTTTTATCATAACCTAATTGACCAGCCCAATAACTATTTTTGATATTTACATTATTGCCATCATATTCAGTTTTACCGCCATATGTTCTTGCCCAGATACCATCTTGTTCACCATCACGTAATTGACCAGTTCTAAAGAACATATCAGATGCTGTATCACGCCAAGAAAGCATTGATGTCATCATTGCACTTCTTGTACCGAGCATCATATAACTTTCATAATCACCAGTATTATAGTTTATTTCATCACGCATACTACCAGTTTCATATTGACCTATACCTTTATCATCAAAAATAATGTCTCCAACTTTGATACCAGCAGAAGATGATGTTAATCCAGAGGCGATACCTACTTCACTTTGAAGATTACCGTCCGCATGTTCTGTATACTGCAATTTTTGTGCTAACGCACTAAGTGTTTTTTCAATAGCAGTATCATCTTTCATATCTATTCCCTTATTATCAGTTACTAATTTGATATAAGAGTCTTTATTAGCATGATTGATAATAGTATTACCAGCTGTATAATCTTTTAAGTCAGAACCATCATTTTGATGTTCATAAGCAATAACAGTATTTCCACTATAATCTTTTATAGTCAAATCATAAGTATCTTTTTGTAGAATATAGCCTGCATGTGCTTTATCAGTACCACCTACAAATTTATCTACAACACTGCCTTTAAATTCTTTAGCACCCCAGCCTGTAACAAGTTCACTATATACTTCATTAGTCCATGTAGCACCATTAGATACATACATATTCACTTGACCAGTAAATCCATCTTTAATATTAGCGTCACTGAAATTATTTTCGACTACACCATTAAATGTAGAATCTTTAGTAGATAAACCTAAATTAATAATGGATTTTCTTTCTGGTTCATTTCGATTTACTGAACCATTTAATACACCAATATTACCTTTGATATTTACTTTATGTGTAGATGCACCATCTAATGTGTCATTCATATTCATATTGACAAATCCAGATTGTGCTATTAAAGCATATTGACCATCACGATCTTTATTTATTTCTACAGTACCACCATCGACATTGATTGTAGAACCTGCACCATTAGCAAAAATACCAGAACCATTTACATAAAGGTCTACATTGCCATTTACATTAATAGTAGCACCTTTTTTTGTTTTGAAATCTTCAGTAGCATAGAGTGCATGACTATTGTAATAACCATAGCCTTTATTTTCATCATCTATACCATAAGAACCATCTTCGCCACGCATAGTTACATTACCATTAATAGTAAGTTCACTATTACCAGCTACATATGCACCAATAGCTGTTCCTACTCCATTTACAGTAGTATTTACATTACCATTAATTGTAGTTGTTGCTTTTTTATCTGCACTATTACTTAAAACATGAATACCTTCCGCTCTAGCATCACCAGTTACTTTAATATCAATATTATCTGCTGTAATATTTAGATTTTCTTTATTTTCATTTTTAATTCCAGAATTTGAAGATATTAAATTTAAATTACTACCTTTTGCATCAATAATTAAATTATCTACTTGTGCATCTACTGCCGAAGCTGTTTTATTTGATGAAATATTGATATTAGAATCTTTTTCAAAGATATATTTACCATTATCTTTACGTACACCATTGTATACATATTCTAAATCTTTTTGTTTCTCACCAGTAATTGTTGTAGCAAAATTGATATTAGTTTGATGTTCAGGAGGATCAACAAATTGAACACCATTTACATTTGTACCTTTACCAGTATTTTTATCAAATACAATATCGCCTGTTATCATTGCTGCACTTGAAGAAGTAAGACCAGATGCGATTTGTACTTTACCACTAAGATTTGTTTCACCTTGAGTATATGCAGTATAAGTTAATTTTCCAACTAAAGCATTAAGTACTTTTCCTACTTGTGTACTATCAGTCATCGTAATACCTTTATTATCAGTAGAAAGTGTAATTTCTGAACCTGCTTGAGCTTTATTTATGATAGTATTGCCAGCTTTATAATCAGTATCTTTTGTACCATCATTTTCATGAGCATAAATAATTGTAGTGTTCCCACTGTAATTATTGATATTTACATTACTATTTCCAGCATTTGTCATATCAATAAAGCCTTTATTGCCATTAAAATTATTAATTTTGCTGACTTTATCTGTTTTATTAGTATTATGCCAAATAGCATCTGTACCTAAGTTTAAGTTGAATTTACCGCTAGTACTGTAACCATTCCAAGTAGCACTAGTTGTCATATCCACATCCATAGCACCTTGACTATTACCAGTCCAATTTGCCCCATTAGACATGAATAAGTTCACTTTTCCGCCTTCTGCTGTAGTGTAATTACCTTTCCAAGAAGAATCATTAGTACTTAAACCAACACTAACAAGACCTTTGTTACCCATACCACCAGTTGTAGCGATATCGCCTTCGATGGTAGTTTTATTAGTTCCTGCACCAATAACATTACCTTTTTCATCTTTTTTTACATTGACATTTACAATACCTGTATTTTGAGATTGGAATTCACCATAAGCACGAATAGCATAAGCAGCACCATTGATAGCTTTGATACTGCCGCCACCAATTTCGATTGTAGATGCTACGGCACTTACTGCTTCATTGGCACCTTTTCCATCACTCATATCACCATCGGCTACAACATCTACTAAACCATCAATCACAATACTAGATGTAACGCCATTTACACCGTTCATGGATTTTATTACTGCTGCATTAGCTTTATTAGTAGAATCAGCACGAACAACTAATACCTTATCTTGTAGATTTTCGCCACCATTATGAATATGAACTTTACCACCAGCATTTACAAATACAGCAGCTGTCTGACCAGCTCCAGTACTTTCTGCATGAATATTCATTTTACCAGCATTATTTATTTCTACTGTACCATTTCCAATTGCTGTAACACCTGTAGTATGTGTATTAGATGTTGTATTAATATCTAATTTATTATTTTGTAAATCTAATACAGTATTTTTATCTTTAGCTCCAGAAACGGCAGCACTGATATTCGGTAACCAAGCTCCACCTGCAATTAAATTACTGCCAGTTGTAATACTAGTTTGTGGTTGCGTAAATTTATATGTTCCGTCTTTTTGTAATACACCAAAATCAACATATTTTTTATCAGTATCTTTATTACCAGTGATAGCTGTAGTAAATTCTGTTTTAGTTTGACCTACAGGAATATCATTAGCATAGCTACCTTTACCACTATGTTCATCAAATGCAATAGAGCCAAGTTTTAATGATTGACTTGATGCTGTAAGACCAGATGCAATTTGCACTTTACCATTAAGATTTTTTTCACCATGTGTATATGCAGTATATGTTAATTTCCCAGCTAAAGCATTAAGCACATTATTTATCTGTGTATTATTTGCCATATCAATATTTTTATTGCTTGTGGAAAGTACAATACCAGAATTAGCTGCTGCTGAATTTATTACGATATCCCCAGCACTGTAATCACTTGCTTTGCTTCCGTCATTTTGATGGTCATATACTACTACGGTATTACCACTATAATTTTTTATATCGATTTTAGCAGCATCATTTTGTAAAATATATCCAGCATTATCAGGTGTAGAGCCTCCAGCAAATTTATTAACATGAGAAATACCATCATAGCTACCATAATGTTCTACACTAGGATCTGGCATATTGGTGTTATCAAGACCATTTGTTTTGGACATAGCTTGATGATTCCATGTTGCTTTATTTGATAAATAAAGATTTACTTCACCAGCTTGCTTTGCACCACTATTATCAATTACACCTGTCCAAGATGAGTTTTCTGTAGAAAGTCCTAAATTTATTTGACCACTACGATAGAAGTATGGATCGCCACTACCATTATCATCTTTCATGCTAATGATATTGCCTTTAATCGTTACATCATGATTATTGGCAGCAGTATTATCTTTATTCATATTGACATTAATTGTGCCACCAAAGTTTGCTAAAGCGTAGTATGCTTCTTTTTTTGCTTTATCTTCCAGTGTTTCAATTTTTATATTGCCACCATTTAGATTTATGGTAGATAGCTTATAATCATCTTTTACTGTATTAGATTTGGTAAATGGGTCAGTTACCACAGCATTACCTTTTACTGCCAAATCCACATTACCGTTAATATCAATGGTACTGCCATCCCCCATATTTAATCTAATACCACTAGGAGCCCATCTTGCACCTGTATAATAAGGAGCTTTATCTTCTACTGCACCACCAGGGCCATAGTTTCCGTGAATATTGTTGGATGTAATACCCCAACTACCATCAGCCTTACGCATAGTTACATCGCCATTGATAGTTAAATGCGTTTCCGCGCCATCGCCTGTTCCACTTTTAGAAACGCTAATACCTGTAGTGGAATAATCTGCATGAGCTTGAATATTTAAATTACCATTAATTGTAACATTTGATTTATCTGTTATTGATAAACCTGATGTATTAAGATAAGCATTAGGTATAGTGTTGGTATTTTTTAAGTTTAAAGTACCTCCATTAGTGTTAATTTCTACTTTAGAATTTGCCCCTAAACTTATCGCATCTTTATTAGTTACAGTGATCGAGTTGTCACCTTTAAAATTATAAATAACTTTACCATTACTATCTGTAGTTACAGTATTACCATTATTCAACCAAGAGTTATCTTCTTCATTACCAGTTATTTGATTTGTATAATCTGCAGCAAAAGCAGACGGAGAATATACACAACCTGTCATTAGTCCAGTACTAATTGCAATAGCCAAACTACTTTTCCATTTTCGATTTTTCAAATCAGTTAACCACTTTGAACTCATTCTTATCTCTCCTAATTAATATTTTCTAATTTAAATGTATATAAAAATTTTTCATAATACATTCGTTTGTTAGAATTATGTATATATTGTTTTACAAAATAAAAAAAGGACTGTTGTTATACAGTCCTTTGGTCATAACTGCACAACAAAATAGTGCCAATAAAATACTTGAAATAAGACAAAAAGCCTACGTATTTATTGCACCATTCACACTCGTACTGCGCAAGTTATGAATAAATTAATGGCGCTCTGACTAAGATCATCATGATATTATCCCTTTGCGAGAGGATAACGATAATACCATTCCCAACACAGTTGCGGTACAGCTCTGGAATTTCACCAGATTCCCCATATAAAAATATTTACTTTTATTTTTGATTATATGTATTTATAAAAAATATAAAAAAATACTAAAATATAAATGAACATACAAATATATTGATTATAAATATGATTTAGTGTATGTAAAATAATTTATAGTTTCATATCTTGTGATAAAAAGGTTCTATAATAAATGTTGAAGCAAGAGAATTTTCTCTTACCCCAACATTTGACAAAGAACCGATAAAAATCACCTAGAAAATAAAAAAAAACACTTTTTTTGGGTAAAAAAAGTGCACTTATACATATACATATTTTTCACCGTACCGTCGCTCGCAGTAAGTTTTATTGGCTACTAAAATTAGGCAGTTCTTCTGGCTCTGCTTCATTGCTTGTCTTGCCTTCCCAGTTTCCCAGTGACATTGTTAAGACTCGCTCTGCATTACAGCTACGGGATAGCACAGGTATCACACCTGTTTCTCTATTAAGTATTGCTACACCTAATTTTCAATATTTTATTTTTATTAACTTATATGCAATATTTATCTATTACATATCTGCATTATAGAATAATAAAATATACCTGTCAAGAAAAATTTAATTTTTTATTAATAAAATTTTAAGACAAATATAATAAAACTTCTTTAGTATCTTTGACTTTATAATAAATATGGGGATAAGAAAAAATTTTGGTTCTATAATAAACTATTACTAGCATAAAAATAAGGACTAACCTTAATTAGGTTAATCCTTATATATTATTTATTATCATCATTTTTAGGCTGCCATTGATTTTTGATTTGTTCAAATGAAGTATCTATTGTAATTTGCATAGCTTCAAGTAAATCATTAGGAATAACAGCTATGCGATTTATACGGTCAACAGTATCAAATTTTAATTGTATTCTTTTTGCTACTTTTATTTTAGCAATTAAATCGCTTGATAATGGAAAATATCTAATAACTCCTTGTTGCATAACATGCGTTCCAACAGCAATATCTATTAAACTCAATCCAACTTCCGTATATTTAGAATTAGGATCTTTTACTGCTACTATAGGATAAGATATATCATCAATTATTAATGTTGCATATGGCAATAACTTATCTTCATCTTTATTCTTATCTAATCTAAACTAATATTCAGTATATTCACCATTAGTATATTTAGTAAAACCATACTGCAATCTTGCTCCTCCCCAAAAAGGTTTAGTAACTGTTTGATTAGTAAGAGAATAATACCCATCCCATTCTGGTTCAGACGCTGTTCGTACATGAGCAAACGTTGTTGTTGACAAAATAAAAAATAACAAACACATACAAAATAATATTCTTTTCATAAAAAACACCTCAATAAAATTATACATAAAATATTATTCGTTATTTATTTAATTTTTCCTTTTTTATATCTTTAAACCCAACAAATTTATAAAATTCTATTTGTTTTTCATATGCTTATTAGTAAGATTTTCGATATAATCAACCATATGAAAAAGTGGTAAACAACAATATTATAATATTTTCACTTACATAATCATAAATAATTAATCTGCTTTTCTAAAACAATAAAATTACCAATTTATTTTTTTATTAAATCAAACTAGTTAAATACTTTTTAACGTCCTCAATAGAATAACAAATTGCATCTGGATTTTTAGCTTTTACGGCTTCTTCTTCTATTCTTGTTCCGTACAATACAGAAACTATTTTTACACCAACTTGTCTAGCTGCATCAATATCAGTTGGAGCATCACCAATATAAATCACTTCATCTGCTGATAATTTATATTCATCTATAACTTCTTGCATCATTTGTGGTTTTATACCACCTTTTATAGAGCCAGTTTTTACTTTATCAAAAAGATTTTCCATTTGATACTGCTTCAAAGATATTTCACAAGTTTTTGCACCTTTACCTGTAGCCAAAATTACAATGAGATTTTTACTTTTCAAATATTTTATTAAATCCACAACACCTGCAAATGGTTTTGGTGTTATTTCTTTATGTAATCTTGCATAAGCATCATATAATAGTTTGCAAGCTTCTTCATAATTTTTTTCATCTACAAATTTTAAAATACTACCTTCTTCTATAGGTCCAAATGTATCTGCTATTTCATCATCAGATAATTCTCTATCTATAAAAGGACTTACTGCTTCTCTGATTGACTCAATAACTAATTTTAAAGTGTCTCCTATTGTACCATCAAAATCAAAAATAACTGCTTTTAACATAAATTCGCTGTTTCCAGCTTTCACCTCTTTATCCATATTTATATCTATTATCTATCAAATAAATAACAAAATCAATTTATTATATTTAAATATATTAATAAAAAAGTGGTAGATTTTTTCTACCACTTTTTATTGCATATCTTCTATTATCTTTTTTCAAAAGTACCAAATACAATAGGTTTACCATTTTCTACCATATGAGTGCCTCTTGCCCACACATGTTGTAATTGCAAATCTTTATCTAATACTAAAATATCTGCATCACTATTATTAGCTAAGCAACCTTTTCTTGGATATAATTTAGTAAATTTAGCAATATTGCTTGTAATGATTTTTATAGCATCTGTAATCGCAATATTTTCTTTTTGTACCATATCTCTAAATTCATTTAAAATAGAAATCTGACTTGCTACACCAACGCCAATATTATTTCCAGCTTCATCAAAAATTGGCATACTACCATTACCATCAGAACTCATAGTGATATTTTCAATATTAACACCAGCTTCTAATGCTTGTTTTACAGCTTCACTGGATTTTACAGAATGGCTAGAACCAGACTCTGGGCTAACACTAGAAGTTATGTCCATAATACCACCTTGTTTTGCCCATTCAACAGCTTCTTTAAATAAGCGTTTATTGCGATTTACATGAGTTGGAATAATTTGTGTCTTAGGAATTTCACCATTTTTAGTGATTTCATAAAGCATTTTTAAACCATCTTCGCTATCGCCTAAATGCATATTAACTACACCAGCTTTACCGCTAAGCATACCGCCAACACGAGCTTCTGCTGTAATTTGCTGATAAGCTTCTTTCGGAGATTGAGAAGAACGATGATCGCACATAGCAATTTCACCAGTACCAATTACTTTATCAATCAAAATAATATCATTGCGTACACTACCTGTAATTGTTGGTGTTGGAATTTCATAAGAACCAGAATAAATATATGCTGTAATGCCTTCATCTTCAAGACCACGAGCTTTGGCAAGTAGACTAGCTACATGACGAGTTACACCATCTGTACCTAAAAGACCAAGTACTGTAGTTACACCAGAAGTTGTGATATCTGTTAATTGGATTTCAGGTGTTCTAGTAGCATAGCCACCTTCACCGCCACCACCGATTAAATGTACATGAGAATCAATAAAACCTGGTACTACATAATTACCTTCACAATCAACTACTTCGCAATCATATACTGCTGGTAAAGAAAGACCTTCACCTATCATAGCGATTTTTTCGCCAGCTACTAAAATATCTTTAACTCCTAAATCTTCTGGAGCAATTACATGTGCATTTTTTAATAATGTGAAAAATGTTTTTTTAGTATTCATATAATCAACCTTCTTTTATTGTAAAAATAACATAATAAAATGCATTGCCCAAATAGATAATAATGCATTAATTACACAAATTAAAATAATTGCAGGATAATGTTTAGTACTTACACCAGCAATACCTAAACAACGACCCACATTTTGTACAGGATTACCCATCAAATAAATAGCAGGTAAAAGCACTGTTACTTGCATAGCATCTAAAGAACCAGCAGTATATAAGCTCATTGCTACACCTACACCGCCACCCATACTCATTAAAGCAGTGATTAAAACTGTTGCTGCTTCACCAGGAAGACCCCAAAGCCCCATTACTGGCTGGAATACAACACCAATTAATTGTAAAAGACCTGTAACATCTAAAATACGAATAATTACAAATGCCATCATTACATTTGGTAACAAACTAGTAGTACCAATAGTAAAACCTTTTCTAGCACCATCAATGAATAAATCCAAAATTGTTTTTTTCTGAATAACTTCTACTTTATTGTCGCTCATTTATTTTACCTCACTTATTGTCCAATAAATTTAAAATATAAACGCATTAAATTTGCACCCACAATTTTAAATACAAAAATTACAAGTAAAGGTACGATAATTGGTGCAAGTAAAATACTAAAAGCAGCAGCACCAGAAGAAAAGTAATTTGTTACAAAAGCACTACCACTTGTTTGATAAGTGATGATAACAGAACGTTCTTTATCTGTTAATTTTCCTTCATCAACTAATTCTTTAACCATACCAGCAGCAGCATCTGTACTTTGCATATTAGCAATATTTGCAAGTGCAGAAACACCTGGTACACCAAGTAAAGGTTTTAATAATGGGTTCATTAATTTTTGAGCAGCCTTCAATCCACCCAAACCATCAATGACATTTACAATCCCTAAAGCTAAAATAACAGCAGGAATAAGTTCTAAAGCAAATAAAAAGCCATCTTTAGCACCGCTACCGCCAGCACCTCTAAAGCTCATAGCTTTAGAGGTTGGTATCTGTCCAAAACTACCATTCAATACATTGAAATCTAAAGCACGTAAAACTCCATCAGACGAAGAAAAAATCCCTGAAAATAATAAAATTGCCAACACAAAAACTACATAACCATACCATGGCACAGAGATTTTCACATCATTATTTTTCTGTTTATCCATTTATATCTCTCCCTAATAAAATATTTCACTATTTTATCATATGCAAGTTCCGTGCCAACAATTTAATAGATATAACAATCTAATATAAAAGTACTTTTGTGTTTTATTATAAAAACCTAATGGGAATTTTATAAAACTTAAAATATAAAATTCCCATTAAAATCATTTTAAGGATAATCCTAATTTATAAAATTTTATGCCTGAAACCTCAAACTCTCGATTAATTCTTCGTTTATCACCTGTATAACTATCAGCTTTTACTACGACATAATTATTAGACTTACAAACAAAATCGCCATCAAATTCTGGTAAATTTATTTCTGGCATGTGTATACTTGTATATTTTTCTGCTAATTTAGAAATACATTCTTCTCTTAGTAATTGCATTAAGTTATTCCATTTAGGATTATATAAAATATAGCCTAAACGTATTCCCGCACCACAAAACTTAGAATATGAACCAATTACAAAAACATTTTCAGGTATTTCTCTATTACTATCTCTCAATATTTTAGCTGAATAAGTTTCATCAACAATAGTATATTTAGCATATTCATTTCTATCTTGAAGTACTTCATGCTCAAAAACATTATTATATTTATCAGTAATATAAAACAAAGAATTTTCTTGTGGTAATTTTAAAGGATAATCCCCTAAAACAAATTTTTCATTTTTAAACTCATAACCTACTAGAAAAATTCGCTTTTCTTCAGGTGTTTCCTCAGGTCGAGGATATAACAAACCATTAGCCAGTACTTCTACCAAACCCCATGAAGGATTTTCAATATAAGCATATTTAGGTCGAAGTGCTTCAAAAATAATTCTCACTGCATTTTCACAGCCGTTAGTTAAGATAAAACCATCCCTTGATAAATTATATGTCTGTGCAAAATTTTTATATGCTTCAAACATATCTGGATATGTTCTTGCTTCTGTGTCAGCTAAAGCTTCGCAAGTAACAGGTTCATCTTTTATTGACCATGGTTTTTGTCTATCTTCTTTAAAATAATCTCTGCGTTTAAACATGATAATTATCCTATCTAATTATAGTTTTACAGATTTAAATTCATTTACAAAATCAACAATATAATCAAGCAAAGCTACTTTCATATCTTCGCCCCATTGTTTATTTGCACTATAAGAATCACTTCCGCCATAGCCGCCGCTATTTACTACTTTATCTACACTGCGAATTACTTTTATAGTTGCGCCTTTAAAATCAACTGCATTTAAATGTATATTTTTTAATTTATCCGATAAATGATTTACCTTTGTTTCCATTAAATCATCTTTATTTATTAAACTTTCATCAATAGCCATAATCATGGAAACTTCTTGTCCATCACCATGACCACCTTTCCATGCAGGATTGAGCATTGGAGCAAGTGACCACCAATCAATCTGAGCACAAAGACAACCTTTTTTATTAGCTTCTAATGCTACTTTATCCAAAGCAGGAGTATTACCACCATGACCATTTAAAAATACAAATTTTTTCACGCCATGACGGCTTAAACCATCTACAATACCTTTAATAACAGCGTATAAGCCATCAAAACCAATATCAATAGTTCCCGAAAATTCCACATGATGTGTAGCTATACCAAAAGGAACTGTAGGCACAATCAAAACTTCTGTGCGTTTTTCTATCTGTTTAGCAAAATAATCAGGAATTAAAAAATCTGTTCCCAAAGGACCTACAGGGCCATGCTGTTCTGTACTTCCAATAGGAATAATTGCTACTAAATCATCTTTTGCGAAAGCTCTTTTTGCTTGTTGCCAATTTAAATGTGCTAAATACATAATTAATACCTTCTTTATTCATTAAAATCAAATTAACATTTTTCTAAATCATCAAAATGACGTCTGATTGTTTCTGCTGAGGCAGGTTTTGTACACAAGCTCACTACAATCAATACCACCATGGCAATAATCCATGCCACGATTAATGGATTGAAACCAAATGTTAAAGATGTAAAAGTAGTTGTCAATAAAATATATACGATTTCACCAACGATTACAGACGCAAATGCACCAACTTTTGTTGCACGTTTCCAATAAAGACCAGCTAAAATCGGAGCTGCCCAAATACCTAAACCACCAAAAGAGAATAAAACTAATTGGAAAATTGAAGATGGTTTATAAATACCAATACAAATAGCTAATACGCCTAAACCAACTGTTACATAACGAGACATGATAAATGCATCTTTATCTGTAGCTTCTTTATTAAATATTTTTTGATATAAATCACGAGTTACAGCACTTGTAGAAGTAATTAATACACCACTTACGGTTGACATACCTGCAGAGAAAATACCCGCTACCATCAAAGAAGAAATTACAGGATGAACGCCTGCTTGTAAAATAAGAGGCACGATAAAGTCTGTATCTGTTCCTGTGAGATTAGGGAAAGACATTCTACCTGTTACACCACACCATTCAATGAGTGTAGCAGAAAACCACATACCTAAAGTTCCCAATAATACTGCTTTAAACATTACATTGTAGTTTTTCATAGTGAAAAATTTTGTAAATAAATGTGGCTGTCCAATTGTAAAGAAGCTCCACATGATGATCATAGAAACATAATTTTGCCATGGCATAGAATTATTTTGTCCAGGATGAGATAATAAACTCATATCAGTATCTGCTAAGTGCTGATTAATTACTTCAAGACCTCCACCTAATTGTAAAGATACAAAAAAAGTAACTACTGCAGTTGCTACCATTAAAATACCTTGAATAACATCTGTAATCATAATACTTCTAATACCACCTGCCATACAATAAAGTATAACAGTTATTCCCATAACTACAATACCAACCCATTCTGGAGCACCTGTATATGTTTTAAAAATAATTCCAGCTCCAATTGTTTGCGCTCCCATCATTGGTACTAAGAATAAAATCATAATAATAGCCAATAATGCACGCATTAAAGTGGACTCATATCTATCAGATATGTAATCTGCCATAGTAAGCATACGATAACGATGACCCAAACGAATTAATCTTCTACCAACAAGTAACGCTGGAATAACCATACTAAAAGCAATACCTGGCACAGATACAGACATTCCAGCATAACCTACTTTATAAATAGTGCCTGGCACACCCATAAATGTACTCATACTATATTGAGTTGAAAAATATGCAAGACCACTAAGCAAAGCTCCTGCCTTACCACTCATTGTGAAATAATCTCTAAGAGTTCGAGTTTGCTTTGTAGCATAATAACCAATATAAGTCAATAAACCAAAATAAGTAATAATAACAGCTAAAAATGGAATAATATTATTATCTAATGAATGTGTCATTTAAATCACTCCTCATCATCAAATTCTTTATACTCTGGTCGTTTTTTACAACTTTGCCACCATAAAAATATGAGTATAATAACTACTAAACCATGAAAAATCCATCCAAAGATGAATAACGGAGTTCCCCAAAATGAAGGAATGTATTCAGTGGCATAATACCAAGGAAATGGCAACATTATTAACACATACATAAATAAAAAAATAAAAGTCCATTTCTTTTCAAAAGAATTACTAAATGGGTTCATAATAAAACCTCCCTTATCAGTATATAAAGTTTCACTAATATAACCATGCAATTTCCATGCCAAGAAAACATTTGTACATAGAAAAAGCTAAAAACAGTTAAAAATCATAACCTTTTATAAATTGATAAATACCATTTATTTTGATAATATAGGGTATATTATTATAAATTACCATTAAATTCCCATTAGGAGATAAATATAAAATGAAAAAATTAGTCATCATTTCTGTAGGATATAACACTGCTCATACTATTTATGAACAATTACGTAATATTCTTTATTCCTCAGTAGATATCAAATATTATTATTCATCTTCGCCTCCACCAACGAATTTAGAAGTTGACTTAATCCTCTATTCCAGCGAATATGCATTTGAAAGAATTAATTTTCGCCCTGCAAATGTACCTTATATTGTTGCACGACGCTCTATAAATTATCATGAAATTGGCAAACTATTTAAACTGCCTAAATATAGTGATGTATTATTAGTTAATGATTCTAAAGATAGTGCAGAAGAAACTATTTTATTATTGCAAGCATTAGGCATAGACCATATAAACTATTATCCTTATTATCCTGGAATAGACAATTATCCTAAATTAAAAATAGCTATTACTCCTGGCGAAACTGAACATGTTCCTGGATTTGTAAACCATATTATTGATATAAAAACTCGCTTAGTTGATATCACTTCTATCATTGAAATTCTCACTCATTTTGATATTTTAGATAAATTCGCTAATATTTTATCAGCTAAATATATTCAAGATATTATTAAATTAATAAAAACAGGTAATAAATTATTAAAAGATAGTAGCAAAATGAAAGAAAGATTTAAAACCGTCATCAATAATGTTCATGATGGATTAATTGCTGTCAATAAAGAAAATAAAATATCTGTTTTTAATCCTATTGCTGAAAAAATCTTTGCTCAAAAAGCGACAAAATTAATTGGGCAAGATAGTGAAAATTTCTTAGATGATACTTTTTTCCAAACAGTAAACAATCCTCGAAAAGAAGGTATATTAAAATTACCTTCTCATGAACTTTTAATATCAGAAATTCCCCTTTATGCCAAAAACAGTAATAATGGCAAATTATTTGTATTAAAAGATGTCTCCGAAATTCATCGCCTTGAAGAATCCGTACGTCGTCGTTTATACCAAGAACAAAATATTGCACGTTATGATTTTTCTCATATCGTTGGCAAAAGTCCAGCACTACAAAAAGTATTATCACTCGCACAAAAAATGGCAAAATCAGATTCTACAGTATTTATTCAAGGTGAATCTGGTACGGGTAAAGAATTATTAGCTCAAAGTATTCACAATGCTTCCAATCGCAGTTCAGGACCTTTTGTTGCCATTAATTTTGCTGCACTTTCAGAAACACTTTTAGAATCAGAATTATTTGGTTATGTAGAAGGTTCTTTCACAGGTGCTAAAAAAGGTGGTTCTTCTGGTTTATTTGAAGCAGCCCATAAAGGAACATTATTTTTAGATGAAATTGGTGATGCCCCTTTGCCATTCCAAGTGAAATTGTTACGTGTACTTCAGGAACGTCAAATTCGTCGTATAGGTAGTATAAAAGTAATTCCTATTGATGTTCGCGTCATTGTTGCCACTAATCACAATTTAAAAGAACATATAAAAGCTGGATTGATGCGAGAAGATTTATATTATCGCTTAAATGTACTTCCTATAAAAATGCCTGCACTGCGTGAACGCAAAGAAGATATTTTACCACTTGCATATAATTTTTATAAAAAATATAAACCTTTATCTTTAGATGCCAAATTATATTTTTCTAATATAAAAACTTGTCTTCAAAACTATTCATGGCCTGGAAATATTCGTGAACTTCAAAATGTAGTTGAATATCTAGCCAATATTTGCCCTAATGAATCACCTCAAAGCAGTGATTTGCCAGAAGATATTAAATCTGAAATTTTTAAAACTCCTAATGATATTATTGATTTAAAAGAAGAAATTTTTGCTGAAATCAAACGTTGTAATACACTTCGCCAACCTGTTGGTCGACGCTCCCTAGCTCATAAATTCTCCGTTTCTGAAAATAAAATCCGTGAAGTTTTAAACGTCTTACATGAAGAAAACCGCATTCAAATAGGTTTTGGTAAATACAGTTTAAAAGCCATTTAAAATCATTACTATAAAATTATTTTCTTGACCTAAAGTAAACTCCAAGATGTATGATTAAAATAATAATAAAATCATTTACAGGAGGAGATTTTTATGAAAAAATTTTCTAGACGTGATTTTTTCAAAGTAGCCGGTGGTGCAGTTATTGGAGCAGCAACTTATGGCTTAACAGATAATATTTCTCATTCTTTTGCTCAATCGCCAGTAATAGCTAGTACCAAAATCAATGATAATAATTATATTGGCTCTAAAGCCAAAGTATATTTTTCTTCTCAAATTAATACAGATAGTCTGCTAAAATTATATAACTTAATCAATGAAGGTATTTATGGAAAAACTGCTATAAAACTTCATACAGGCGAAAAAAATGGTCCAAATATTTTACCTAGAGATATGGTTCGCGTTTTTCAACAACATGTCCCCAATAGCAATATAGTTGAAACAAATACCTTATATAAAGGTGATAGATATACTACCGAAAGTCATCGAGAAACCTTAAAAATTAATGGTTGGGATTTTTGCCCTGTAGATATAATGGATGAAAATGGTACTGTTATGCTCCCTGTACGCAATGGCAAACATTTTCAAGAAATTTCATTGGGAAAAAATATCGTTAATTATGATTCTATGATAGTATTAACCCATTTCAAAGGTCATGCTATGGGTGGATATGGTGGTTCCATGAAAAATATCGCTATCGGTTGTGCTGATGGTAGAATTGGTAAATCAATGGTTCATGGCGTTTCAGTTGATAAGCAACCTGCTGACTGGGGACAATGGCCAAGTAAAGAACGTCTAATGGAAAATATGGCAGAATCAGCAAAAGCTGTTATTGATTACTTTGGTAAACATATCGTTTTTATTAATGTTTTACGCAGAATGTCTGTTGATTGTGATTGCGCTGGATTATCTGCTGCTGAACCCACAATCCCAGATATTGGTATATTAGCCTCAACTGACTTACTTGCTATAGACCAAGCCTCTATTGATTTAGTATATGCTCAACCAAACAATCAAGATTTAGTAGAACGTATTGAATCTCGTCATGGATTACATCAATTGACCGCTATGCGCGATTTAAAAATGGGTAATCCTCAATATGAATTAATTTCTATTGATTAAAATAAAATACACCTTTAAAAATTAATAAAAGTTTTTAAAGGTGTATTTTTTTATTCTATATTTTAATATTGCATATCTTCTAATTCTTTATTTCCTGTTTCTGGTAATAAATATTTAACTATAAAAAATGATAATATACAACATACTCCATAAAATAAATATGTCTGTGCTAATCCAATATATTCCAACATAGGCGGAAAAGTCCACGTAACTATAATATTACCAATCCAATTTGCACAAGTAGCTATTCCAATACCTGTAGTTCTAACTCTATTTGGAAAAAGTTCTCCTAATACTACCCAAACAGCAGGTCCCCATGTACAACAAAAGAAAATATAAAATACATGCGCACTTATCAAAGCCAACCAAGCTAAATTAGTATTTAAAACTAAGCCTGTTGATGTCTGTTCTGCATTAAAAAATATTAATCCTGTTATCCATAAAGATATTGCCATTCCTATAGAACCTATTAACAATAATTTTTTTCTACCAATCCTATCAATTACCATCATACCTACAACGGTCATTAATATACCTATTGTAGTAGTCCCAATAGGAACCGCAAAAGATAAGGACTGAGAAAATCCTACTGCACTCCATAAAGATGAAGCATAATATAAAATAATATTTATACCTGTAAATTGAGATATAAATGCTACACTTATACCAATCCAAACAATAGGTATAAATATAGTTTTTTTAGATAATATATTTTTTATAGAAATAACATCATCTAAATTTCCTAGTGTATTTTTTATACTTAAAATTTTATCTTTTGGATTTTTTTCACCTACATATTTTATTAATATCTCAATAGCTTCTTCATCTTTTCCTTTACTAACTAAAAAACGAGGAGATTCTGGCAATTTCAAAGCCATAATTCCATATATAAAAGCTGGAAATATTTCTACTAATAGCATCCAACGCCAAGCAAATAAATCAAACCATAATATACTATTAGGTGATCCTTCTATATTGGCTAATATATAATTAGATACAAATGATGTAAATAAACCAATAGCAATAGCTAACTGCTGTAGAGTTCCTAATCTACCTCTTAAATGAGCTGGTGAAACTTCTGCTATATAAGCAGGAGCTATTACTGCTGCAATACCTACACCAATACCACCTATAAAGCGCCATAGAACAAAGCTCCATAATCCTGTTGCCAATGCTGAACCTAAAGCTGAAATAAAAAACATTATAGATGCTATTATCATTACACGTACTCTACCAAAACGCATTGCTGATAATCCTGCATACCAAGCACCAATAGCTGAACCAAACAAAACCGAAGCCACTGCAAATCCTAATTCCCCAGAACTAAGTCCAAAACCATATTCTACCGTTTTTATTGAATCAATTGTTCCACTTATAACAGCTGTATCAAATCCAAATAAAAATCCTCCTAATGCAGCTATTATTGAAATATATATTACCGATTTTAATTGTGCTGTTGATTTCATATTATTTCCCTCTTCTTTGTTCACTTAACCATTCAAACAATCTAGTACCATTTTCTTCTGGCAAATTTTCATACATATAAATAAATACACAATGTGGATTTATTTCTTTACCTTGAACTATAATCTTTGGATAATATGTTACTTTTATAGTATTATCTTCATTTTTTAGATAATTATAAATATATTCTGTATTTTTTAAAGGTACTACATTATCTTTTACACAATGCAAAAGCCATATTGGTATTTTATTATTTTTAATTACTCTTAAATTTTCTTCTATTGGTATTTTAGCAGGACAGGATATAATCGCCCCCGCATATAAAAAAGGATTTTCTGCTAATAATTCTAATACTTGATAACCACCCATAGAAGCACCTGCTAAATATATTCTACTTTCATCTATATCCATATATTTTTGTTTAATTTGTAATATTAATTCTGTTAAATCTTTTGTATAACATCTTTTAGCTTTTAAAAATATATTTTCCTCCATCTTAAATTCATCAACCCAATAAGTAGGCGATTGTGGTGCTAAAACATATGCTCCTTTAAATAAATATTGCGTATCTTTTTTCAAATACGTAACAGCTCCTTTATCTGCCATTATATTAGAAGCATTATTTCCGCCTTCTCCTGCACCATGTAACCAAACAATTAATGCATGTTTTTTGGCCTTTATTTTAGGGACATATATACTATAATTTAAATCTTTAAACATAAAAGATTTAAATTCCTCAACATATTTTTTATGTCCTTTTTTTAAAATATACTTTGTATTTATATCATATGATTTATTATTTTTAGTATATACTGGTAATTTTTGTTGTAAATTATACTCTAATTTGCAACAATCTTGAGTAAATACATCTGGTGGACTTTTTTTTAATTTTAATAATTTAATTGGTAAATAATCCATTTTATTCACTAATTTTAAATATAGACATCTCTTATTTTTCCATTTCATACCTACAATAGGTATCTTACACCAAACATTATCAGTATTTTCACTACGAATAAAAAAATCATATGTTCCCAATGATATATTATTTCTATCCATATCTTCTGTAAAATTAATTTTAACAGTTGTAACTTGCATGCCTAGTAGTTTAACTTTTAAAATTGTTTCAAAATAAAATACTGCCATTTTATCACCTTTGAAATTTTTATTAAATATTTTATTATCTAAATATTTAAACTTGTATATCGATATATCAGTTAATATAATAATAGTATATATAATCATCCAAAACTATCACTATTTTCCTTAATTATTATAAAAATCATATTTAAAGGAGTTATTATGAAACGTAAATTACAAATTATGCATGACTTATTTGAAATAGTTCAATCCTACGAACCATATACTAAAATAGCTATTCAAGAAAACAAATTATCTTATTTTGATAATCTAAAGGCGCTTTGCCATTGGCATGACGATATAGAAATCATATACATTCTAAAAGGAAAAATGAATTTCTATGTAAATGGAAAAAATATTTTAATTCATGAACACGATGGACTAATTATAAATTCTAAACAAATGCATTATGGTTACTCAGAACAAGGTCTTGACTGTGAATTTATTTGTATTTTAATTCATCCTATTATTTTTAATTATAATAATGATTTTTTTAATCATTTCGTAAAAACAATTATTTCAAATAATCAAATTGAATATTTATATTTGAATAATAACAATTTAAATGATCATCATTTACTATTATTATTTAATAAATTACTATTACTATATAAGTCTTCAATCTCAGAAAAAGAAATTTTATATTATTCTATTATCTTTAAAATTTGGCATAAATTTTATACTATTTTAAAGAAAAATTTTAATTTATCTGAATTAAATTCTTCAAATATATCAAATGATCTTATTATCCAAAAAAACATGACCGCTTATATTTATAAAAATTATACACAAAATATTTCTTTAAATGATATTGCCGAATCAGGTAATATATGTAGAAGTAAATGTTGTAAATTATTTAAAAAATATTTAAATCAAACACCTATAGATTTTCTTAATACCTATCGATTGGAGATTAGCAAATCTTTATTGATAAATTCTAATTTAAATATCACAGAAATTGCTTTAAATTCAGGTTTTAATCATTTAAGTTATTTTTCTAAATTATTTTATCAAAAATATAATTTTACACCTAAAGAATATCGTAAATTAAATAAAAATAGATAATTTTAATTTCCAAAACAAAAAAGCTTATTACTTACAAATTGTTTAGTAATAAGCCTTTTTGTTTAAATATTAGATTTATAAATTATATGATTAGAAATAAAATTCCATTTGTGCACGGAAGATATCTACATCTTGTCTACCTTCTGTACTTGTTGCATTTACTTGTGTACCTGTTG
>OLQW01000138.1_pt1 | contig 45017 bp, 46 predicted proteins | sample 1672901 | NCBI WGS metagenome assembly OLQW01 (sample SAMEA3136735, study PRJEB25190) | human gut metagenome | reverse complement strand
ATAGCTCTTTGTCTATCTCTACGTACATATTTCTATATACGCTGACTATTTTGTTTGCCTAACCCATGATTAAAATCACAAGTGTGCGGTTCACAATAATCAAACTAGACATGAATTATCAACCCTTTATAATAATCTCTCATTCCATATTTTTTCTACTAATTGTAACGTAACTTCTGGAGCATTACTACTATCAATTACCACATCTGCACGTTTTGCTTTTTCTTCTAAAGACATCTGTGCATCTATTCTACTTATTGCTTCTTCTTTAGTTAAGCCATCACGATTTTGAATGCGCTCTATTTGCAACTGTCTGCTGATTTTTACAACCCAAACTTCATCTGCAAATTTATCCCAATTAGCTTCATATAAAAGAGGTATATCTAAGATTACTACTTCTATACCATTTTGTCTACACTCATCTATTTGTTTTACAATTTCATCTCTAATCAATGGGTGCATTGTTGTATTCATCCATGTTTTTTCTTTTTCATCAGTGAATACAATCTGTCCAATGAGTCTGCGATTTAAAGTATTATCTGCATTTAAAACTTTATCACCGAAATGATTTACATACGCTTGCCAAATTGATTTTTTAGGCTCAGATAATTGTCGAGCTATAGCATCACCATCAATGATAAAAGCTCCTTTTTGTTTTAAATAAGCACTAACCGTACTTTTTCCACAAGCTATACCACCAGTAAGACCTATGATTTTCACAAAAATCCTCCTTTCTAGCTTTTATTTAAAATTTATTTATCATCATTTAATTTTTGACAATTAGGGCAAAAGTAAGTACCTCTACCATTTAATATAATTTTAGTTATTAAAGTATGGCAAAATCTACATTCTTTGCCTTTGCGATTATATACATATAATTTATCTTGATGACTTCCTTTTTCACCTAAACCATTGCGATAATCGCGAAAACTTGTGCCGCCATCTCTTATGCCTTCATTTATAACCAAATTAATAGCTTGATGAAGTCTTTCTATTTCTTCATCACCTAAAGAATTTGCTTTGCGTTCTGGATGAATTTTACTAATGGCTAATGCTTCATCTACATATATATTGCCCAAACCTGCCACATTTTTTTGATTTAATAAAAATGGTTTTATTTTTGTTTTACTCTTATTTAAACAATCCTTTAAATACCCTATAGTAAATTCTGAAGATAATGGTTCTGCACCTAAAGTATATAGCCCTTTTAAGCGAGAAATTTCATCTGTAGTTATTAAATCCAAAGTCCCTAATCTGCGGATATCTGCATATATCAATTTAGTTTTATCTTCTAAATGATATATTACACAACTATATTTATCTATATCCTCATTTTCCTGTTTATATAATAGCTTTCCTGTCATTCGCAAATGAATGATATTAAATCTGCCATCATCTAAGGACATGATGATATATTTTCCTCTGCGTTTTAAAGATTTGATAATTCTATCTTGCAAAAGCTTTTTATATTCATCACTACTAGGAGATTTTATTACATCACCTTTTATGATTTCTACATCTACGATTTTTTTATTTTCGATAAAATCTTTAATCCCTACAACAATATTTTCTACTTCTGGCATTTCAGGCACAAAACCACCACCTTTTTATAATTAATTTACTTTTTATTTTGCTTCTGCCCAGTTTTTACCATAATTAATATCAATGATAAGTGGTACTTTTAAACTAGCTGTATTTTGCATAGCTGTTGTCAAAATTTCTGATACTTTTTCTATTTCTTCTTTTACAACTTCTAACACTAATTCATCGTGTACTTGCAATAAAATTCTACTTTTCAAATTAGCTTCTTTTATCGCTTCACTAGCTCTGTTCATCGCAATTTTTATGATATCAGCCGCTGTTCCTTGAATTGGTGTATTCATAGCCATGCGTTCAGCTAATGCACGCTGATTAAAATTACTGCTCTTAATCGCTGGCAAATAGCGACGGCGACCGAATAAAGTTGTAACAAAACCATCTTGATGTGCTTTTTCTACAATTTCATGCATGAAATTCTTCACGCCACTACATTCTTGTAAATAATTATCTATATATTCTCCAGCTTCTTTTGGTGAAATATGCAGATTTTTTGCCAAACCAAAAGCACTTATACCATAGATAATACCAAAATTTACAGCCTTTGCCTTACCTCTAAGTTCTGAAGTAACTTCATCTATAGGCACTTTAAATACTTGAGCTGCTGTCGCTGTATGAATATCTTGATTATGACAAAAAGCATCTATAAAATGTTTATCCTCTGACATATGAGCCATTATTCTAAGTTCAATCTGAGAATAATCGGCAGATAAAATATAATCATAACCTTCGCCTGGCTCAAATAAACTGCGAATTTTTTTACCCTCCGCTGTGCGTACAGGAATATTTTGCAAATTCGGCTCAGAACTGCTGAGTCTTCCTGTTTCTGTTACAGTTTGATTGAAACTTGTATGAATTCTCTTAGTCTGTGGATTGATTAATGCTTTCAAACCATCTAAATACGTAGTTTTTAATTTATTTAACATGCGATAATCTAAAATCTTAGCGATAATAGGGTGAGCATATATTAAATTTTCTAGCACTTCCGCATTTGTAGAATATCCTGTCTTCGTCTTTTTCAAAGCTGGCAAGCCCAATTTATTGAATAAAATATCTCCTAATTGTTTCGGTGAATTAATATTAAATATTTCTCCAGCCAATTCATAAATATCTTGCTCTAAAGCTGTGATTTGTTTATACATCTGTTCATTCATATCATCGAGTTTTTGCTCATTAATATAAATACCTACAGTTTCCATATCACAAAGCATTTTAGCAAGTGGTAATTCTATCTGTTCATAGAGATTTACCATTTTTTCATCAGCTAATTTATCCGCCAAAATCTTACTCAAATCAGCTAAATGTCTTGCACCGCAAATTAATTTTTCTTCTTCATTGAGATTTTCCCATGGAATTTCTTCTTCAATATCTGCCATTTGCCACAATACATTCATTTCATAGCTTCGTTTAGCAGGTTCTAGAAGATATGCCATAAGCAAAGTATCATAAATCTTACCTTTTAAATCCAAATTCAAATGGTAAAGCATCTTTACATCATAAACAAATTTAGTGATTGTTTCATCTTGCAATACTTCACTGAGTTTATCTATATCTTCTTTTGCTCTTATGATACCAAGACTATCTTTGCAACAAATAGCCATCATATCAATGGATATATCCGGCACTTTCCCTTCAAATAAAACCATAAAGGAAACAGATTTTTCAGCTTTTATCTTTGATATTAAAGCATCAATTTTATCTTGTGTAAATTCCTCATAAACTGGCATAGTAACTTCAAAATTCAAAGCTAATTCAGCATCATCATTTTGACTTGCAACTTCTAATTTATCAGCTAAAACCTTTTTCATACGAGTCAAAACTGTTTTCAACTCATATTTTTGACAAAAATCATTTAATTTCTGTAAATTAGGTGTCAATTCAAACTCTTGTGGTTTAAAATCCACATCTACTTCACAGCATATAGTAGCCAATTTATAAGATAATCTAGCTAATTCTTGATTTTCCTGTAATTTTTCTTTTAATTTTTTACCTGAAACATTATCTATATTATTCAAGAGATTTTCTAAATCTTGATATTGTGATAATAATTTCAAAGCTGTTTTCTCGCCAATTCCTGGCACACCTGGAATATTATCTGAGCTATCACCCATCAACGCTTTTATATCAATTAATTTTATCGGTTCAAGACCTGCATATTTTTCTTTAAATGCTTCTTCATCAAAAATCTGCATATCCATGATACCGCGTTTAGTGAGCATAACTTTTAAATTAGGACGAATTAATTGCAAAGCATCTTTATCACCTGTTACAATCAAGGCTTCATAATCTTGACTAGCCGCTTTTGTTGCCAAAGTACCGATGATATCATCTGCTTCATAATTATCTTTTTCAATAAAAGCAATACCCAAAGCTTCCAAAAATTCACGTAGTAATGGTATTTGTGATTTTAATTCATCTGGAGTTTTTTCTCTTTGTCCCTTATACTTTGCATACATTTGCGTGCGAAAGGTTTGACGGCTCTTATCAAAAGCCACAACAATATTATCTGGCTTATATTCCGTCAAGATTTTACCTAACATATTAGCAAAACCCATGATAGCATTTGTATATATACCACTTGAAGAAGTAAGTAATGGCAAAGCAAAAAACGCTCTATACATTAAACTACTACCATCTATAATAATAAATCTTTTCTTATTATCTTCTCTTCGTTCCACAATGACCTCCATTATTTTTTAACATCTGTATTTGCTTTTTCCTGTTTGTTTTTCTTATCTGCTACAGCTTTTTTATCGGATTGTGTATTATTATCTTGTTTAAGATTTTTATTGTCGTTTTCCATTAAATTAATTTTTTCATCTGTTTGTTTTTTAGGAACAACAATTTCTTTATTTGTAGTATTAACAGGGATATCTACTACATTTTTATCAGCAGTAATTTTATTTAAAGCTATTTCTGTAACATTTTTATTTAAGCTATAATCATAATCAAAAATATTTGCTATATCTGTCAAACGCATATAAGCTACATTACTATAAAGACTGATATCAGATTCACCTTTTTGTGTTTTTACTAAATTATTATCCATAGTTATTGGCGTATTTAATGTAGTAGCCAAAGCTTTTACTGGTACATAAATTAAATTTTTATAATTAACTGCTTTATAATTAAGCTTTTTACCATTAAACATAATATTTACAGGTGCTGCTACATAATTTGGTTGACCATTAGATAATTCTATAGATTTTTCCACAGCTTCATCAGTTATAAAATCAGCTATACCATAACCTTTTAAACCTTGTTTTACAAAATCTACAGTTAAATTTTGCATATTATATCCATCTGGATAAATATAATATGCTACTCTACCATCAAAAGTTTTATCAATAACAAGACGATTATAAATGATTTGAACTTCTGTACCTACATCAACTTTATCAAATACTTTTTCCACATCAGCCTCAACCATACGCACGCAACCATTGGATACATAATGACCTACAGAAGATGGTTTATTTGTTCCATGTATACCATAATTGCCACCAATACCAATCCAACGATAACCAAGTGGATTATCTTCACCAGAAGGTATGACAAGACTCACATCAGCAGGATCTGTCCATGTAGGATTTACAATTTTTTCCATAACTTTATAAAAACCAACTGGTGTCTTTGTTTCTATTTTACCTACACCTACAGGATACATTTCAATACACTTATCATTATCATATAAACGCAATGAATGTGCTGGTATATTAATTAAAACCCAACGTTTTACAGTATTTACATTATTATTTACCTGTATATCCGTTGCCTTATCAGCTCCACCAATCTTATCTTGCGCTGTATTTTCAGCTTGTGCATATGCTACTGTATTAAATACAAACATCACGCCTAAAAGCAAAAATACGATAAATTTTTTCATTATGAATCACTATTCCTTTGCTCCAAAAAATTATATTATATCGTTTACATAATATCACATTTTATTCATAGTATCTATTATCTAGCTAAAAATACTACCATCTTTATCTACTTATAATCATTAGAAATTTTTATATAGACAAACCTTCTTTATAGTTTTATAATTGATAGTGCTATTCAGCAGAGTAGATATTTGTGCGTTAAGTGTCAAATAGACGGGGAGTTGCTATTTGAACGAAAAGTTTTTCTTGCGGTACAAATATCGCATCCCGCTGCTACATGAAGGAATATTCCTCCTATGTGGCAACGCAATATCAAGGAGGTTTAATCTCATGTACAACAACTCATCATTATCATCTATCGTTTATGGTGGTATTTTCATGGCTTTAACAATTTTATTTACTTATGTTTTTGCCATTCAAACCACTTTCATTCGCGTAGATTTTGCTTTTATTCCAATTTGTTTATATGCCATGCGTTTTGGCACGGCAAAAACTATTATTATGTCAGCTCTTGCAGATATTATCGGTAGCAACCTTTTTATGCCAGGTTTATATTTTCCTGGATTTACTATAAGTGCTATTGCCTCTAGTTTTATTTATGGCAAATTTCTTTATAAAAAAACTATTACTTTAAAAAAATTATTGCTTATGAATTTAACTATTTTCTTATTTGTTGATTGTATTCTCAACAATATCTGGCTTACTTTAATGTATAAAGATGCCGCTACTTCATTTTTCATCATGCGTGCTGTTAAATCCATCATACTTTTACCGATAAAAGCTGTTATTCTATTTAATATCTATAAACCATTGCGTTCTTTTATCCTCAAATATAATAATTAAATTTAATTAAAATTCATATTGGAGAATATTATTATGGGAAATTTATTTTTATTATTTCTGATCATCGTTGTTTTTCTTTATACTTTTTGGGACGATGTCTTTACCGATACAAATCAATTTTAAAAAGTGAAATACTCTAGAGCTTATATAAACTCTAGAGTATTTTTTTATAGATAAAATTGATTATTTTTACGTTCGCTGCATAAAGGAGTCAAATGCACTCGCAATTTTTCCAATATTTTATTATCTACAAAACGACAATTTATAGGGCAAACTTTTACACAACGCAAACAAGAAATACATTTTTCACTATTACATTTATAAGTCTTATCATCAATAGCACCTGTAGGACATTCACTAGCACATCTACTACAAGCCACACAATTTTCCTTTACAAAATCTGGAGCCATTGGAACTGCTTTTACTTCTTTATAAGGTCTATTTCCTGGTATTTCATCTACTAATAAAACATCATCTTGAAGTTTATTTTTTATTTTTTGCACAAAAGTAATTAATTCTGATTTATCTTTTTTATCTGGTCTACCTTTACCAAAATCATGAATTATAGAATGTTCTGTAACGATTGCTGAACCTGCCAAAATTCTAAACCCTTGAGCCTTTGCTAAATCAAAAAGCTCTATTAAAGTATCCTCTTGTGCTCTATTACCAAAAGTTACTACAATAACTGCTAAGGCATTATTGCCGTTGATTTTGCTAAAACGTTCTTTAAATGTAGTTGGTACTCTACCTGCATAAGAAGGAACTCCTAAAAATACTAAATCACTTTTGTTTAAAATAAAATCATCTGTTTTCGTACTTCTTGAAGTTAAATTTATATTCGTATATTTAGGGCTTATCTGCTCACTTAAAAATTGCAATACGAACTTTGTTGAATCAGTTGGACTAAAAAATATATTATACACTTTATCAATATCCATAATAATCTCTCCATGTATAAATATTATATATAAATATAAAAAGAACCCATTAGATTAACTAATGGGCCCTTTTTTAATCTATCGATTAAAATTAACCGATAACAACCATAGTCTGACCAGGTTTTACGCTATCGCCAGCGTTAACTGCGAAAGATTTAACTGTACCAGCAGCTGGAGCTGTGATTTCGTTCTGCATTTTCATAGCTTCAAGAATTAAAAGAACATCGCCAGCATTAACAGCTTGACCTACGGAAGCTACTAATTTTACAATTTTACCAGGCATTGGAGCAGTAACAGTGTTGTCACCAGCAGCAGGTGCAGCAGCAGCGGCAGCTGGAGCAGCTTTTGGTGCAGGTGCAGCAGCTGGAGCAGCTTTTGGTGCAGCAGCAGCAACTGGAGCAGCAGCTTTTACTTCTTCAATTTCAACTTCATAAGCGTTACCATTTACAGTGATGTTAAATTTTTTCACGACGTATTCCTCCAAGAATTATCTTTTTTATTTGATTGATGATTTATTAAACAGCATCGCGTCTGCCAGCCATAACCCATGCATCGCTACGTTTAATACGAACAGCCATAACTTTATGACCAACCATCATTTCTACAGCAGCAGTAATAGCAGCTACTACTTCTTCGCTGATAGGAGCATTATTATTTGCCATCTTAAAATTCTCTCCTCCTATTATAATGGAACATTACCATGTTTTTTCGCAGGACGTACTTCACGTTTGCTAGCAAGCATGTTCAAAGCAGTGATAATACGAGGACGAGTTTCTTTTGGTTCAATTACCATATCAACATATCCACGTTCTGCTGCTTTATATGGTGTAGCAAATTCAGCGATATATTCATCTGTATGAGCTTTTTTAGTTTCTGGATCATCTTTACGGAAAATAATATTTGCCGCACCAGCAGGACCCATAACTGCGATTTCAGATGTAGGCCAAGCCATAACTTGGTCAGCACCGAGTTCACGAGAGCACATAGCGAGGTAAGAACCACCATATGCTTTACGAGTGATAACTGTAACTTTAGGTACAGTTGCTTCACAATAAGCATAAAGCATTTTTGCACCATGACGAATGATACCGCCGTATTCCTGGTCAGTACCTGGTAAGAAGCCAGGAACGTCAACAAGGTTAACGATTGGAATATTAAATGCGTCACAGAAACGAATGAAACGTGCAGATTTATCAGAAGCATTGATATCAAGACAACCTGCCATTACAGCTGGTTGGTTTGCAATGATACCAACAGAACGTCCATCGAAATGAGCAAAGCAAGTAATAATATTAGTTGCATAATGCTGATGAACTTCATAGAATTCACCATCATCAACGATAGAACGAATAACATCTTTCATGTCATAAGGCATGTTAGAGTTATCTGGAATTACAGTGTTTAATTCTTCATCCATACGGGATGGATCATCATTTGTAGGTCTTTCTGGAGCATCATCCATATTGTTGCTTGGTAAAAAGCTTAATAAGTAACGAATTTGTTCGATACAATCTTCTTCATTTTCAGCAGCAAAATGAGCAACACCAGAAGTAGTGTTATGAGTCATAGCACCACCGAGCTGTTCAGCTGTTACTTCTTCAGCAGTAACAGATTTGATAACAGCAGGACCAGTGATAAACATCTGGCTAGTATTTTTTACCATGTAGATAAAGTCAGTAAGAGCTGGAGAATATACAGCACCACCTGCACATGGTCCCATGATTACAGAAATCTGAGGAACTACACCGGAAGCATCAGTATTTCTCTGAAAAATTCCGCCGTAACCAGAAAGTGCATCAACTGCTTCTTGAATACGAGCCCCGCCGGAATCATTGATACCAACGCAAGGAGCACCCATTTTCAAGGACATTTCCTGTACTTTCCAGATTTTTTTAGCATGCATTTCACCAAGGGAACCACCTTCAACAGTGAAGTCCTGAGCGTAAGCATATACTAAACGTCCGTCAACTGTACCATAACCTGTGATTACACCTTCAGCAGGTAAATCTTTCTTTTCCTGACCGAAGTTAGTGCAACGATGTTTTACAAACTGATCTAATTCTACAAATGTACCTTCATCAAAAAGTTTTTCAATACGTTCACGAGCAGTCATTTTGCCTTTAGCATGTTGTTTTGCAACACGTTTAGGTCCGCCTGCTTGTAAAATATGTTCCTTTTTGGCATTCATAAGGTCAATTCGTTCTTGAACTGTAGCCAAAGTTATACCTCCTTAATAAAATCTATATCTATTTAAATTTAATATAGATTATTTTGTTTCATCTAAACGCTGAGCAAGTTCAACTAAGATACCGCTAGCTTTTGGATGAACGAACGCAATGCTAGAATTGCCAGCGCCGTAACGAGGTGCTTCGTCAATCATACGAACGCCTTTTTCTTTCATTTCAGCGATAGCTTCTTCAATGTTATCAACGTTTAATGCAACATGCTGAATACCAGAACGGCCACCATTTTTTGCAAGATATTTTGCAATTGGGCCATCTTCAGTTGTAGATTCCAAAAGTTCAAGTTCAACTTCACCACATGGAACGAAGCTTACTTTTACTTTTTGATCTTCAATAACTTCATCTTCTTTAGTAATTTTAATACCTAAAACTTCTTCATAGAATTTTTTTGCTTCTTGAAGATTTGGTACAGCAATACCGATATGGTCAACTCTGTTGATTTTCATTGATAAAACCCTCCTGATATAAATATTATATCTAAATTATTTTTTTAACATATTGTCCATAATAGTATTAACTACTGTATATGGATCGTTTTGACGATTTTCGATAGCTTTTACATAAGTATCTAATTCGCCAGTTTTTACAATATGTTCAGTTATATAAGAACCAATAGATGCACTTAAGCGGTCTAATAACTCATTTTTAGCACGTTTGTGACGTCTAATAGCTAATGTTCCACTTTCTACTAAATATTTTTGATGTTCAGTAATTGTATCTATTAATTCATTAATACCTTCGCCTCTACTAGCCATAACCTTTTTAACTGGAGGACGCCAATCAGGTGTTTCTCCATCAAGGTCTAGCATCATATTAAGCTCTGTATATAATTTATCTGCACCATCAAGATCTGCTTTATTGATAGTGAAGATATCACCAATTTCCAATATTCCTGCTTTTATAGCTTGGATATCATCTCCAAGGCCTGGTACCATTACAACCATAGTGGTATCAGCCGCTTTAACGATATCAACCTCAGATTGTCCTACCCCTACAGTTTCAACAATAATTACATCTTTGCCAAAGGCATCCATAGCTTTTATTGCATCAGCTGTTTTATGAGATAAGCCGCCTAAGCTACCTCTTGTCCCCATACTACGGATAAAGACACCTTCATCGAGGGTTAAGCTGTTCATTCTTATACGGTCACCTAAAATAGCTCCGCCTGTGAATGGACTAGTTGGGTCAATAGCTATAATACCAACTGTTTTTCCCTGATTACGATAAGCTCTTGCGAGTCTATCGGTAAGAGTGGATTTACCTGCACCTGGTGGGCCAGTAATACCAAGGACAAAGGCATGCCCAGTATGTGGATACAGTTTTTTCATGATTTCTACTGCAGCATCTGTTTCATTTTCAATTGCTGTAATCGCACGAGTGAGAGCTAAACGATTTCCGTTTAACAATTCTTGAGCTATATCCATATAAGCACCACCTTTGATGTCAGCTCCTGTCCCTTACTAGCACAGAAGCCACACAATTATACTAAAAATCATCTTGTCTCCTTATAGAGACTAAGAAAGACAAGATGATTTTCTTCATATTATTTAATTTAACAAAATCAAATGTTTAAATTAATCTTTTTTTACGTTAGCTTTAATAAAGTCAATAACGTCTGCTGTTGGTGTACCAGGAGTAAATACTTCTGCAATACCTGCTTCTTTAAGAGCTGGGATATCGCCTTCTGGAATAACGCCACCACCGATGATTAATACATCTTTCATTCCTTTTTCTCTAACGAGATTTACAACTTTAGGGAAAAGATGTGGATGAGCACCAGAAAGGATACTCATAGCAACAACATCAACGTCTTCCTGTAAAGCTGCTTCTGCAATCTGTTCAGGAGTCTGACGAAGACCTGTATAAATTACTTCAAAGCCTGCATCGCGAAGAGCACGTGCTACAACTTTTGCTCCGCGGTCATGACCATCTAAACCTGGTTTTGCTACTAATACTCTAATCATTATATTTACCTCCAAATATCTTCACTTATTAAAGATTTACATGTGCTTCATATTCGCCGAATACTTTACGCATTACGCCACAGATTTCTCCGAGAGTTGCATATGTTTTAACGGCAGCGAGGATATGAGGCATAAGATTTTCGTTTTCATCTTTACAAGCAGCTTCTAAGTCAGCAAGAGCAGCTTCTACAGCAGCGTTATCACGTTTAGCTTTCATAGCTTCAACTTTAGCTTTTTGTTTTTCACCAACGGAAGCATCAACTTTAAGAAGACCTTCAACTGGTTTTTCTTCCATCTGGAATTTGTTTACGCCGACAATTGTTCTAGCACCGGATTCAACATCCATCTGCCATTTGTAAGCACTATCCTGAATTTCTTTCTGGATATAACCTTTTTCAATTGCAGATACAGCACCGCCAATTTCGTCGATTTTTTTGATGTAATCCCAAGCTTCTTTTTCGATTCTGTTAGTCATAGCTTCAACATAGTAAGAACCAGCAAGTGGATCAATAACATCAGCTAAACCACTTTCGTAAGCAACGATTTGTTGTGTACGAAGAGCAATTGTAACAGATTCCTGAGTTGGAAGAGCAAGAGCTTCATCACGAGAGTTAGTATGAAGGGACTGAGTACCACCCATAACAGCAGCTGCAGTCTGTAAAGCAACACGAATGATGTTGTTGTTAGGCTGTTGAGCTGTAAGCATAGAACCAGCAGTCTGAGTATGGAAACGAAGTTTCATGGATTTGTCTTTTTTAGCATGGAATCTTTCTTTCATAACTTTAGCCCAGATACGACGGGAAGCACGGAATTTAGCAACTTCTTCGAGTACGTTGTTATGAGCATTCCAGAAGAAGGAAAGACGACCAGCGAAAGCATCAACGTCAAGACCAGCTTTGATTGCTGCTTCAACATAAGCAATACCATCAGCAATAGTAAATGCGATTTCCTGAGCAGCAGTAGAACCAGCTTCACGAATATGGTAACCAGAAATGGAGATTGTATTCCATTTTGGTACATATTTAGAGCAATATTCAAAGATATTAGTGATAAGACGCATAGATGGACGTGGTGGGAAGATATATGTTCCACGAGCAGCATATTCTTTAAGAATATCGTTCTGGATTGTACCTTTTAATTGATCTGCAGGTACACCTTGTTTTTCAGCAACTGCAATGTACATAGCTAAAAGTACAGATGCTGGAGCGTTGATTGTCATAGAAGTGGAAACTTTACCAAGATCGATTTGATCGAAAAGAATTTCCATATCTGCTAAGGAGTCAATAGCAACACCAACTTTACCAACTTCACCTTCAGAGATGTCATCAGTGGAGTCATAACCGATCTGAGTTGGAAGGTCAAATGCACAAGAAAGTCCAGTAGCACCGGATTCGATTAAATAACGATAACGTTTGTTGGATTCTTCAGCAGTGGAGAAACCAGCATACATACGCATTGTCCAGAAACGACCACGATACATAGTAGGTTGAACACCACGAGTGTAAGGATATACACCTGGGAAGCTGATTTCATCAGCATAATCAGTTCCTTCAATATCAAGTGGAGTATATAAACGTTGTTCTGGAAGATGTGGACGTTCTGGGAATTTTGCTATTGCTTTTTCAACATCAGCATTATACTCAGCTAATTCAGCTTGGATTTTTTCATTTTCATTGCTCATAATTAAAAATTCCTCCTAAAAAGGTTATTATTTCATTGAACCTGTTTCCATGAATTTTTCATGCCAGGACAAAGCTTCTTTAATAATATGTGGAGTTTGTGCATGTTTTGTTGCAGCTTCTGCTCTTTCCAAATAATCCATTAACATAGGTTTATAATCTGGATGAGCACATTTGTTAATAACTTCACGAGCTCTTTCGCGTGGAGCAAGACCTCTTAAGTCAGCTAAACCTTGTTCTGTAACGATGATATCTACATCATGTTCTGTATGGTCAACATGAGAGCACATAGGAACGATAGAAGAGATAAGACCGTTTTTAGCAGTAGATGCTGTAAAGAAGCAAGTAAGGTAAGCGTTTCTAGCGAAGTCACCAGAACCACCAATACCATTCATCATTTTTGTACCCATAATGTGAGTGGAGTTTACATTACCATAAATATCGCATTCAATAGCTGTATTCATAGCAATAACACCAATTCTTCTTACAACTTCTGGGCTATTGGAGATTTCCTGTGGACGAAGTAAAAGATGTTTTCTATATTCTTTGATATTTTCATAGAAACGTTTTAATCCGTCTGGGGATGGAGATAATGCTGTACCAGATGCGAAGTTTAATTTACCAGCATCGATTAAGTCAAACATACCATCTTGGATAACTTCTGTATATACAGACAAGTCTTTCAAATCAGAATCAACGAAACCACTGATTACTGCATTTGCTACATTACCTACACCAGATTGTAAAGGTAAGAGATTTTTAGGCATATGACCTTTTTTAACTTCATTTTGAAGAAGTTCAATGATATATTCAGACATTTTGTGATCTGCTTCACTAATTTCGCCAAATGGACGAGTTTTATCTGTAATATCACAAGGAACAATGCATTTAATTTTATCTGGAGTGCAAGGTATGTAAGGTGTACCAATACGGTCGTTAGCCTTAACAATAGGAATTGGAAGACGATGTGGTGGATCAAGTGGTACATAAACGTCATGCATACCTTCAAGTTCTAATGGCTGACTAGTATTTACTTCAACTATAACCATATCTGCTTGTTGAACATAAGAAGCAGTATTACCCATAGATGTTGTTGGGATAATATTACCTTCTTCAGTAATAGCACAAGCTTCTACGATAGCAACATCTAATTTGCCATAGAAACCATAACGTAATAATTGAGCTGATTCACTAAGATGTAAATCACTATAAGAAACTTCACCAGAGTTTATTAAATTTCTTAATAATTTGTTAGTTTGGTATGGCATACGTTTGTCAATACCCTTAACTTCACAAAGTGCACCATCAAGTTCTGGTCCTACAGAAGCACCTGTATATAAATTAATTTTAAATGGGTGTTCTTTCATGCGTTCAACAAGAGCCAAAGGCACAGCTTTAGGATAACCAGATGGTGTAAATCCACTAGTTCCCACATTCATGCCTGGTTTAATTAACTCAGCAGCTTCTTGTGCACTGACAATTTTCGCATGCAAAGCTTTATTACGCACACGATCTAAAATGTCAATCATTAAAAATTCTCCTCCTTACCAAAATATATTGTTGCATTATTATGTCGTGTTCCATTATATCATTGTCTAATACGATAATCAAAGATTATTGTATCATTTATGAAATAAATTTTTTTATTTATAATTTTTCAATAAAAAATAAATAAAAATTATAAAAAATCAACACTCCATCTTTTAATAAATAATAACGCATATCACTAACAAAAGCATACCACTACTAGGGAAAAGCGTCAAGTTTTACTATAGGAAAAGAAAGCTATTTTCCTGTAATATAATACGACAATCTACTAAGTCCCACAGATAAATCTTCATTAACAATTTTCACATCTTCAGGGACTCTCATTTTTACAGGAGCAAAGTTCCATATTCCTTTTATATTTGCTTTAACTAATTTATCAGCGACCTGTTGTGCAAATTGAGCAGGTACTGCAATAACCCCAATATCTATTTTTAATTTTTTGGCATATTCTGGTAAATCATCAATACTTTTTACTTTTACATGATTTACCGTCTTTCCAATGATATTGGGATCATTATCAAACAACGCTACTAAATTAAAACCAAGTGCAATAAAATTTTGATAATTAGCAAGTGCCACACCTAAATGACCAATTCCCACAATAGCGATGTTCCAATGATTATCAAGCCCTAAAATCTTGCCTACATTAAATTTAAGTTCATTGACATAATAGCCTACACCTTTTTTACCAAATTGGCCAAATAAAGCTAAATCTTTTCTAATTTGCTCCGGTGTCAATTCTAATCGACGTCCTAATTCATCCGATGATATGATATCCATACCATCATCTTGGGCTAATCTTAAAGTTCTATAATATAATGGTAATCTGTCAATGGTTGCCTTAGAAATAGTTTGTTCTTTCACTGCATTCACTCCTTTAAGGCTTGAATAAAATCTTTTTAATTTTTATATATTGAAACTACAATTCCTGAAAATAACCATACGAGCATGGATAATTCTGTATTAAACATTACATAATCGGTAAGACCATTTATTGCTAATGCAGATAATCCCAGTCCAATGCCTAAAAGCATAGCTTTTATTAATGAATCCAATTTCATAACTTGTGCTTTAAAGGCTTTGTAAATTACACCAAAGAAACAAACCATATAACTTGCAAAACCAAATAAACCAATTTCAGCCATAAAATTCAAATACATATTATGTGCATGTACAATTTTTATAAAATTCCCCTGCATATAATAATCATAATTAGGATAAACCATAAAATATGAACCCCAACCTATACCCAATAATGGGTGGTCTAAAATCATCGCTATAGTACTTTCCCAAAAAGCAAGACGCATTTCTGAAGATGTATCCATTTTCGTAAAAATAGATGTCATTCTATCTACTAAAGTTGCATCTGAAAGCAATAAGATGACAGCTAATCCTATCAATGCTAATAATACTTTTCGATTATATAAAATACTATAGACAAAAATTACTACGGCAATACTTAAACAAGCACCTCTAGCATATGTTAAGGTTAAGCAAAAGGCTGTTAAACAAAATAAAATTGCAATTACAATGCGAACCATTTTGTGTTTTATCATCAAAAACATTCCAGCCATCAAGCCCAACATTAAATCAAAATAGCCTCCTAATAAATTAGGATTTTGCCATGTAGAAAATACTCTTGTTTTTAATCCAGGGAACATAGCTCCATCTGTCCATACTATTTGCTCTGAAGTCAGCCCTATACCTAAAAATGCTTGCATAAAACCATATATAACAACAATAAATAATGATGCACTTATACAAGTTAAAAATATTTTTAATTGTCCTATATTCTCAAAATCTATGCTTTGCACAACTAAGTAATATGTAAGTACATATCGACCGACTAAATTATAGCAATTATAAAAGCTAAATGCTGGATCTGGTGATACTAATACTGATAAAAAGGATATAATCGCAAAAATCATGATGGGAAAATCAAGTATTGTACGTTTCCATTCAAAAAATCCTTTAAATGATTTATAAGCAAAAACACCCCAACCAGCCACTAACAATAGACTAGATACAACATATGAAAAAGGTAACATTGTTGCCATAGCTATAACAATGTAAAACATCAATCGTTTACAATCATTATTCAATCTATTTTTTTTAAATATATCCACCTATACACCTACTACTCTAAAAGCTAAAAATACCTTTACTAAAATCATGCTTCATTGACTAAAATGTTTCTCAGTTCACCTGTCAAATATAAAGAACCTGTTATACATAAAACTTTATCTTTACCTGCCCACTGACGAGCTAAAGTTAAAGCTTCTTGCATATTATTAAAAGTCTCTACACGATGATTTGATATCTTACTTGCAATATATTCAGGAGAAGCTTTTCTTTCTGAATTTGGAGTAGTTATAACGATTTCATCATCATCACGCAATAAATCAATAAGCATAGTATCTATGTCTTTATCTTTTAATATACCTAAAAGAATAACTCTTTTTTCATTTGGATAATATTTATCTAAATTTTGGCGAAGTATCATCATACCAGCTGGATTATGTGCACCATCTACTATGCAAATCTGTCCATCAAAATTAAATACTTCAAAACGTGCTGGCCATTTTGCTAATGCTAAACCATCAATGATATTTTCTCTAGTAATACGTTCATCATTATTACCTAAGATACTAGCGGTCATAATAGCTAAAGAACTATTTTCTATTTGATGATCACCTAATAATTTCAATTTATAATTGAAATTAACTCCTAATAATTCAGAACTAAATTTTAATTCTTGATACTGTCCATCAAAATTTACAAACATAGCTGAAAAATCATTATTTGCTATGAAAATATCAGCATTTTTTTCTTCAGCTGTTTGATTGATTATATCTAATGGTATATCTTTTGCTGCTGTAACCACAGGTACACCATCTTTTATAATACCTGCTTTATGCTCTGCTATACCTTCTAAAGTTCCCCCACATAGATGAGCATGTTCAAATGCCACATTTGTGATGACACTAACTTCTGGTTTTACCACATTAGTAGAATCTAATAATCCACCTAATCCTACTTCGATGACAGCATATTCTACTTTATTAATCGCAAAATACAAAAATGCCGCTGCTGTAATAACTTCAAACTGTGTAGGTGACTCTTCGCCATCTTCAACCATTTTATCTACAAAAGTTTTAACAGCACTAATACAATCAGCAAAATCTTCTTTGCTTATAGGATTTCCGTCTATTTGAATACGTTCTGTATATGATACTAAATGAGGTGAAATATACAGACCTGTTTTAATATTAGATGTTGTTAAAATACTAGATAACATAGAACTTGTTGAACCTTTTCCATTAGTTCCTGTTATGTGTATAGTTTTATATCTTGTTTGTGGATTGTCTAAATAAGTTACTAATTGTTTAATGCGACCTAGACCAAGCTTAGTACCAAAGGTACTAAGCTCATCTAGATATTCTAGCGATTCTAGATAATTCATTTTATTACGCCTTTCATAAAAAAATCTAAAATTAAAGAGTTGCTAAATATGCCAAACGTTGTTTTACTGCTTCACGTTTTTCTTCATAACCTTTTAATTTTTCTTTTTCTTTCTCTACAATATCAGCAGGTGCTTTGGCAATAAAGCCTGCGTTAGAAAGTTTTTTATCAAGACGTGATACTTCTTTATCTAATGTAGCTAATTCTTTATTTAAACGAGCAGTTTCTTTTTCTACATCAATTAAGCCTGCTAAAGGTAAATAAATTTCTACACCATTTACTACTGCTGTCATTGCATTTTCTGGTTTTGCACCATCTTTTGCTAAAATAGTTACATTTTTAGCAGAAGCTAATGTTTCTAAATATCCACTGTTTTTAGCAAATACATCTGTTAAGCTTTCATCACTTAAATGAAGAATTACTTCTGTTTTTTTGCTTGGTGCTGCATTTACTTCAGCTCTCATATTACGGATAGCTTTGATTGTTTCCATGATAGTAGTCATTTCTACTTCGCTTGCATCATCAAGTTTTGCTTCTTCACCTGTTGGCCAATCAGCTACCATGATGCTCTTACCTTCATGTGGAATGTGTTGCCAAATTTCTTCTGTAATAAATGGCATAAATGGATGTAATAAGCGAAGTGTATGTTCAAGTACATAACCTAAAACATATTGAGCTACTTTACGTGGACGAACATTTTCTTTATCGTAAAGACGAGCTTTGCTAAGTTCAATATACCAATCACAGAATTCATTCCAAATGAAGTCATATAAAGAACGACCAGCTTCACCTAATTCAAATTTTTCTAGGTTTTCAGTAATGCTGATAGCAGTTTTAGCATAACGGCTTAAAATCCATTTATCAGCTAAAGTATAGTCGCTAGCTTCTGGAACAAAAGTTTTGTCAAAACCTTCAAGATTCATAAGCATGAAACGAGAAGCATTCCATAATTTATTAGCGAAGTTACGAGCAGATTCTACACGTTCCCAATAAAAACGCATATCATTACCAGGTGTATTACCTGTGATGAGCATAAAGCGAAGTGTATCTGCACCATATTTTTCAATTACTTCAACAGGGTCAATACCATTACCTAAAGATTTACTCATTTTACGACCTTGACTATCACGTACAAGACCATGAATAAATACATGTTTAAATGGAATATCTTTACCAAATTCTAAGCCCATCATTACCATACGAGCTACCCAGAAGAAAATAATGTCATATCCTGTAACAAGTACACTTGTTGGATAGAATTGTTTTAATTCTGCTGTTTGTTCTGGCCAACCCATAGTTTCAAATGGCCAAAGACCAGAGCTAAACCATGTATCAAGTACATCTTCATCTTGATGAACATGTTTGCTACCGCAATGAGGACAAACTGTTACATCTTCATTTTCTACGATAGTTGCACCGCAATCATCACAATACCATGCTGGAATACGATGACCCCACCAAAGCTGACGAGAGATACACCAATCACGTATATTATCTAACCAATTGCAATAAATTTTAGAAAATCTTTCTGGAACAAATTTAATTTTGCCAGATTTTACAGCTTCAGCTGCAGGTTTTGCTAAAGATTCCATTTTTACAAACCACTGTTTAGATACAAGTGGTTCTACAGTTGTTGAGCAACGAGAACAATGACCTACTGCATGTTCATGTTCTTCAATACTGATTAAATAGCCTTGTTGTTTTAAATCTTCGATTAATTGTTTACGGCATTCATAACGGTCAAGACCAGCATATTTACCAGTATTTTCTGCCATTGTACCATCATTGTTAATTACTACAATCTGTTCTAAATTATGGCGAGCACCCATATCAAAGTCATTAGGGTCATGAGCTGGTGTTACTTTTACTGCACCAGTACCAAACTGTGGGTCTACATAACTATCAGCAAAAAGTGGTATACGACGACCAACGATTGGTAAAATCAAAGTTTTACCTACTAAATCGCTATAACGTTCATCATCAGGGTGAACAGCTACACCAGTATCACCAAACATAGTTTCAGGACGAGTTGTAGCGATTTCTACAAATCTATCTTCGCCTTCAACTTTATATTTTAAATGATATAAATGACCTTGTTCATTTTGATGTTCTACTTCAATATCGCTAAGTGCTGTATTGCAGTGTGGGCACCAGTTAGTTATACGTTTACCTTGATAAATTAAACCTTTTTTATATAATTGTACAAATACTTCACGAACGGCATGAGAACAACCTTCGTCCATAGTGAAACGTTCTCTATCCCAATCACAAGAAGAACCAAGTGTACGAATTTGATATTTTATGCGATTGCCATATTTTTCTTTCCATGCCCAAGCATGTTCTAAGAATTTTTCTCTACCAATATCATAACGAGATACACCTTGTTCACGAAGTTGTGCATCTACTTTTGCTTGAGTTGCTATACCTGCATGGTCAGTACCAGGCATCCATAAAGTGTTATATCCTTGCATTCTTCTAAAACGAATTAAAATATCTTGCAAAGTATTATCCATAGCATGTCCCATATGAAGCTGACCTGTTACATTTGGTGGTGGCATTACAATGCTAAATGGTTTTTTAGTTTCATCTACTTCTGCATGGAATAATTTATTTTCTTCCCAATATTGATACCATTTTTTTTCAAAAGATTGCGGGTCATAAACCTTTGGAATATTTGTTTCTTCCATCAAAAAAATACCTCCTATTTTTCACACAAAAACTAAAGTTAATCAGTTAAATCAGGCAAAAATTACACAAAAAAATCTCTTTCATTCCTCATAAAAGGACGAAAGAGATATCTTCGCGGTACCACCTAATTTTTCTTATCTAAATTTATAAATTAACTACATAAAATTCAGATAAAACTTCATTACATAACGCTGTATCTGCGCTCATACTTAATATTATTTCGGTATGAGGACTCCAAAGCTACTTTCTAGATACTGGGTTGGAAAATTTTTCAGCTATAAATTTTCTCTCTGCACAACTCAATTATATCTATACTCTCTTTTTCATTGTCTTTTACAAAACATTAAATTGTATAAGATATATTAGCATAATTTCAGAGCGAAGACAACTCTTAACTTCTTAATATATTTGTGTTATAAATATTATTATTGATGCTCACCAAAACGATTATTCACAAGTTCACTCAAAGCTTTAATAGCTTCTTGTTCATCATCACCTTCAGCAGTTATAAGCACTTGTGTACCACAAGATAATCCTAAATTGATTATAGGAATGATATTTTTCCCATCAGCAGTGATACCTTTTGCTGTATATGTGATTTTAGACGTATATCTACGTCCCATTTGAGCAAGCATTGCTGCTGGTCGTGCATGAACTCCTGATTTATTAATAATCGTAACTAAAGCCTCCATTAGTTTTCCTCTTTTCTTTTGAATTATTTTTTCATTATTCTAAGTATTAGTATAAATTAATCAATTAATTAGTTATATTTATTATATAAATATTTTCTAACTTATGCAATATATTTTCTTTATAGTCTAAGCGAGGTGCTTTTATTATGAAATATGATTTAACAACAGGATCTGTTTCGATGACTATGTTAAAATTTTCACTGCCTATGATTTTAGGCAATCTTATGCAACAGTTATATAATATCTCCGATACTTTAATTGTTGGTCATTTTATTGGCACAGATGCCTTAGCTGCTGTTGGTGCAAGCTATGCCTTAATCATTTTTTTGACCTCAGTATTATTAGGTCTTTGTATGGGTAGCGGAGCTTTATTTTCGATATTTTATGGTGAAAAAGATTATTTTAAATTAAAATCTAGTATTTTTATTTCTTTCATCTTAATATTAATACTTACAATAATAATAAATATTTTTATTTTTATCTATATTGATGAAATCATTTATTTTATGCAAGTTCCTAGCGAAATTTTCGATTTGACTTATACATATCTTTATATTATTTTCATCGGATTTAGTTTTTCTTTTGTTTATAATTATTTCACTTGTCTACTTCGTGCTATTGGCAATTCAAAAACACCACTTATCTTTTTAGCAAGTTCTGCCCTTTTCAATATTATTCTTTCTATTATTTTAGTTGTTAATTTTCAAATGGGTGTGGCAGGCTCTGCTCTTGGAACAGTAATAGCTCAAGGTTTTTGTGCCTTAGGTCTAACAATCTACACTATAAAAAAATGCCCTGAATTAATTCCGCAAAAAGAACATTGCAAATTTGATTTAGCCATGATAAAAGATATTTCTAATTCTTCATTATTAACATCAACACAACAATCTGTAATGAATTTTGGAATTTTACTCGTACAAAATCTTGTAAATAGCTTTGGTGCAACAGTAATGGCAGCCTTTACCGTTGCTGTAAAAATAGACTCACTAGCTTATATGCCTGCACAAGATTTTGGCAATGCTTTTTCTACTTTCATTGGGCAAAACTACGGTGCTAAAAAAACAGATAGAATTCAACAAGGTATTAAATCTGCTATAAAAATCTCATTCCTATTTTGTTTAATTATATCTGTTGGCGTCTTTATCTTTGCTCGCCCTCTAATGACAATTTTCATTGATAATTCTGAAACGGAAATTATCAATATCGGTGTGGATTATCTCCGCATAGAAGGTAGCTTCTATTTTGGCATTGGCATTTTATTTTTATTATATGGATTTTATCGTGCTATTAACTTCCCTAGCATGTCTGTAATCTTAACCATTATTTCATTAGGCACACGTGTAGGACTTGCCTATTACCTTGCTAGCATACCTTCTATCGGAGTAATTGGTATTTGGTGGTCTATCCCTATCGGCTGGGCGTTAGCAGATATTTTTGGCATCGTCTATTATAAGCGAAAAATTAAACAACTCCATTTTTAACTTCTGCTAATTCTATGACTTCTTCTACCTTTGATTTAGCATTCATTGAAAATACTTCTATGACATGTTTTACTAAATTCACTGCTATATCTTTATCAACTGTATCAAAATAAAAGTCGATTTCATACAGATTTTTCTTTTCATTTCTTCTATAGCCCCAATCATTTAAAAAGCCCACTACATTAATTTCTAAAGCTTTTTGTACCATTTCATAAAGGAAATATATCGGCGCTTCATTTTCTTCTTTCCATAAATTTTGTTCATTATCTTCTATAGTGATTTTCATCAATAAAGTCTTTTTCGTGAATTCTCGCCATGAGATATAACCTAATTTTTCATATCGTCCTACGAAGATATCTAAGTATAATTTATAATCATCAATTGAACAATTTTCATATTTTTTGATATCTCCCTTATCGCCAACTAAACCATAATGTTTAACGATTTTATCATCTTCAAACCAACATTCCACATAAGAAAATTGTTCATCTCTTTTATATAATGTCAAAGCTAAATTTTCTACTTCTTTATCATTTTTTAAATGTTCATTATGATTTTCTTGAACTTTTTTATTACTATCTTTAGCCAAAACTAAAGATAATTTTTTCTTTTTATTATAATAAGTTAATTTTATTTGATAATCTCTATCTATCTCTATTTCCTGCAATTTATATTCAACATCATATTTATCATAAGTCAATAAATTATCTTTTATGTCGGTATACTCTTTAATTAACCAATCCATATTTATCTTTGATAACATTGCTCTATTCATGGTAAAAACAATTTTTACTGTTATATCATCTAACTTTACCATACAAGTACAATAAGGATTATTTTCTTGCCATTTATTGCCCTTTAAAAATTCTTTTACCTTCTGCAAAGACTCCTCATGACAAATTACTCCATCTACAGCTTGCATTTTCTCTTTTAAATGCTGTTTATACATTTGTCGATTTTTGAAAAATGCATCATCTTCTGGTTTTATATAATGACATAGCATTTCTTCTAAGCTACAATTTTCCTTTATTTCCTCTTGTAAAACTTTAAATTCATAATCATCCGGCACAAGAGATAAGCCCTTTTCTATGGAAGCCATTGCTTTTTCTTTTTCACCAAAATGATATTGTAATTTTGCTAAATTCAACCAACCCCATGGATAATCAGCTTTTTCTTGTACACCTTTTTGTGCATAACTATATGCTTTTTCTAAATCACTGCAATAAGTCAAAGCCACTGAATAACGATAATACCATGCGCCTGAGCCTTTAGCATTTTTTTCTGAATAAGGCATCCAATTTATCACTTTGTAATAATATTCATATATATCAATATTATTGCCTGCATATGCATACCATAAAGCAATATTTAAATCTTCTTTTGCTTCTTCCAAAGTAAACAATTTTTGCTCTATACCCTTTTTAACAAAATCTTCTAAATAATAAAAAATCTTGTAAAAGTATCCATCAGCCCAAGACTCTAATATATCAATATCCTCTTTAGTCAATAATGATTTTTTCCCCATGTTTACACCTTCTTTATCGGCTACTATATTTATATTTTACCACAAAAAAAGAGTTATAACGAAATAAAAAATCGTTATAACTCTTTTTACTCTATTTTAACGAATGAAATTTGTCATTATTTTTGCTTCTGTTTCTGGTATTTGTACACCATTATTTTTACCTGCTTCAATGCATTTTAAAAGCCATGCCATATTATTACCTAAAACACGCATAATTTGCATACCTTCTGCATCTTTTTTCACTTCATCTGGTGTATTGCCATGTACTACATTCCAATAATTTGCAGAAACTACTGGCATTTGATGATAAGTAAAATATTTAGCAAGTACATCTAAAGTTGCAGTTGTACCAGCACGTCTAGCGGAAGCGACAGCTGCTGCTGGTTTGTGTAATAAATCTTTACCTGCTAAGCTAGATAATCTATCCATAAAAGAAATGATTTCCCCAGATGGAGATGCCCAATATACAGGAGAACCTACTACTAAACCATCTGCAGTTTTTACTTTTTCTGCAACACTTTTAATAATTTCTGTTTCTGGTACTGCATGAATTATTTCTGCTTGGATACCTTGTTTTTCTAAAGTTTGTGCTATTTCACTAAGAGCTGTATATGTACAACCTTTTTCGCGTCTACTGCCATTTAATAATAAAACTTTCATTGAAATTCAACCTTTCTTACTAGAAATAAATCCTATCTAAATTATATGCTTATAAGCAAAAATAATCAATAATACCTCAAAAATGCGATTTCATTTATTAAATTAATATAACTTTATAATTTATAAAAAACAAAAAGGCTTTACAGAAAATCTGTAAAGCCTATAATTTCAAATGGTGCGGAAGGTAGAAACATGTTTATATATCAACGTTTATAGCCTTATTTACTAAAAAAGGGGCAAAAAAGGGGCAAACTACTTCACATTAACCACGATTAAACAAAAATAAGCTCTATTCTTTATTGAATAGAGCTTTTAATTATTTTCACTGCTAACAGAAAGATTTATTTATATTATCCTTTTTCCGTTTTTTCGGAATGTGATATATACTCAACAACAAAATATTTTTCTATTCACACAGTATCTGTTAATGTTTATCTGATTATTAACATTTCAATCGACACAGAAAAGGATACGTATTCGTACAGCATCTGTTAATGTTTATCTATCATGCTCGACAACCTTGTAAAAGTCTATGGGACGTATTCGTACAGCATCTGTTAATGTTTATCTATGTGGATAAAATTTAAAAGAAGTATAATAAATTCGTATTCGTACAGCATCTGTTAATGTTTATCTAGCCAAAGAAACAGGGCTTTCTTATGGGGAAGTCAGTATTCGTACAGCATCTGTTAATGTTTATCATTTGTAGAAGAAACAAAACAGCAAAAGATAAATCGGTATTCGTACAGCATCTGTTAATGTTTATCTTGGAAGAAATTTATATTATCTATTAAAAGTGTCGTATTCGTACAGCATCTGTTAATGTTTATCGAAAAACAACGTAGTGCTGCAACTATTATCAATATGTATTCGTACAGCATCTGTTAATGTTTATCCCTAGTAATATTAGGATTTATTAATTACATTATAGTTATAAATCATTGATATTGCAAGATTTTCAGAAATTTTACCAGCAAATATTAAAAAGAATACATAATTTTATAAAGCTTATAGCCATAGTATATATCAAGATTTTATAAAAATTTAGTTGGTAAAATCTTATAAAAAATTTTGTTAATATATTTCTAAAAATAAAATGTCAAATATGGTTCAATTCGGACTATTTAACATTTACTTACTTTGTGGCGGTCATATACCACACCCCATACGCCAACTAGACGTATTTTTCACAAATGTGGACTCTCCGGTCTATGAAAAACCAACTCAATTAAACTAACTGGGGGGCTATATATGTTAATATATCAAGGTTTGTAGTACAATCCGCCACATAATACCATACATATACTAGATACTATCTTATTAGCTTCTTATCTGCTATATATAAATCTTTTTTGATAGTTTATCATACAGTTTACCTACATTTTTATAGATTAAGTATCATATAACATACTAATATAGCGTTTCATCAGTGACTATAGACTTTAGATTTCACTTATTTTAGAGAGCAACGCCAAATAGTATTACTATCAATTTATCAATTAACCGCTTTTTATTTCTATATACTGTAGCATTATCACAATATAAACAAGCACTAATATCATCTATTTTCATATTATCAAAGTAAAATAAGGATATAATCTTATAATACTTATCATCTTTAATTGTCTGTAAAGCCTTTTCTATACGCTTTATCAGTAGTTTATCATTATCAATATCTTTTTGTATCTTTCTTGTTATTGCTTTTCTTTTATCTTCTATTGTTAAAACCAAGCCAGTAGTATTAATTTTATGGACTGCTGGACAAGTTTCAAAGTTTTCTTTATTTAGATTAATAATATCAATTTCACGTGAATTAATATTCTGTTTTAAATGAGGATACATATATAAATATTTTTCTACTTTTTTACGATAATATTTTACGTCATATGTTTTATTAATAGAAATATCCTTCTCACTTCGCAATAAATCAATATATTCCTTGATACAAATATTTACATATTCTTTTATTGATTTCTTATCATCTACAGATAAAGCCATATTAAACCGCCTTTCAATCTATAGACTATTTAGCTATAGATATGTTATTATGTTTTTATTGGCTGTTCTTTTTGTTGTAAGCGTATTATTCTATAGAACTGGTATTCATATTCGTAATATCCTTCTTCAAAAATATAATAGCCGTTGATTAGCGAGTCTTTATCAAGATAATAACCTTTTTTTATTTTTGGCTCATTTCTCCAAGTTTTATGATGAATGATAGCCGTTGTTTGCTGGGGCTTTTGCAAATTTTTGCTAGAGTTCCAGCGTTTTTTATATATATGTGGCTGTGTAAAAAAAGCATTTCTTTTCTTTTTTACAAGATAGTTTGCTAAACGTTGGCAATCTTCTATAGTACCGCCAAATACTCTAGCGTTTACCCAGCCATTGAGCCATAAACTTTTTATATCTGATAACTTTATACGTATATTATCTACATGAATAATAATATGATGATGTATTCTCTGTTTTTTAGTTAGACATTCAGTTATAGATATATATTTTACTTCCGCACCTAATTTTTTATAAAAGCGTTGTAGGCGTTGTCTAAAGTTTGCTAACTCTTTTTTTGCTTCTGCTGGTGTAGGTTCATTCTTATATGTTAAAGTACAATATAAATCTTCTGCCGTAAAATTTTCCAATAATAACAATCTTAAATTATTGATAGCATTTTTATTATTTAATTCACTCTGAATTAATGTTGTAACATTTTGGCGGTTGTTCCTTATCTTATTCTTTACTGGTAATCTTTGAGTTTTAGTAACTTCTACAATATTACCTTGCTGTATACTTACTATCTTTTGTTTATATGCCATGTTCTACACCTCTATTCATAAAATATTTATCTATGATTATTAAGTTAATACCTTTATCAAGCCATAAAAGGGCAATAAGCCCTTTATTTTTAACCTTATATAACTATTATGTACTGATGATAAAAACTAAGCCCCAAAATAGGGGCTTATCTATATCTTTCTTTTATGTTAAAATATAAATACGATTTTATTTGTATAAGCTTCTTGCTTCATTGCAAGAGGCTATTTTTTTACCAGCTATTACGCCTAAATTATAAGTATTTTGTGATAGTTCATCATATAATAAATAAAATGATTTTGTACGTGTAAAAACTGTTGTTGTTTTATCATCATCATTTTTCAATAAACTTAATAAGATATCTTCAATCATTCGTAAATTAAGTACAATATCCATTAAATCGCTGTAATCTTTTTCACGTATTACATAACTTTTATTACTATCTTTTACAAGTTTTAATTTAACCATGTTGCTAAACCTCGTTTATTTCTTCTTGAAGTTCCTTTATTGTTATTAAATGGTCTACTATCCAATTATGAAGATAATTAAAAGTTGCACTATTTACTTTTTGATAGATAATTATATTCTGCTGTTTATCTTTTTGAGCATTAATTTTCATCAATGGATTATCTTTCTTATCTAATCTAGATATAATCAATTTAGTGGTTATATTAGTTTTTATATCTTTGGTCGATATATAGAACGTATCCTTTGTTATATCCTTATGACGTTGTTTAATTAAATTCATATCTTTTAAACCCTTTCTAAACTACAGAAATTATCTGTAGCTTTTTTATTTTCCGCCAAAAAGCTTTAATTCTTTACATATTGACGTTCTTGCTCTTGCAAAAACTTTTCAAAATCTGCCAACTTCACTAACTTTAATTGCCAACCTAAATCACGAAAAGATTTTTTATATTTCGGTATTTGCTTCATAGTTTTTAATAACCGCCAAATAGTCGTCCTACTCATTGAATACATATCTACTAAATGTTTTGGCTGTACATATAACGCCCCTGTAGCATCTGTTTTTGTCTGTAGTAAACTTCTACCCATTGCCAAGCTCCTTTCTAAGCTATTTTATTTTTCTTAAAAAAATCCTAAGTCCATACTAATAAAATGAACTTATACAAGCATTGTTTAACGGTGGTTAATATTCTTATTTGCATTTTATTAATTAGCCTGTACTTATACCGCTTATATTTTGGCGATATTAATCTTTTATTAGTTCTTTTGGTTCAACATCTAAAGCCTTTGCAATTTTGCCTAGTGTTTGAGTTTTTAATACTGTTTTAGTCTTAAAAATTCTTGATATAGTTGCATTAGACAATCTAGAATATAATGCTAAATCCGAAGCATTATAACATTTAGAAGCCATTGCACATTGTAATTTTTTAATATCAATATTCATTTTTTACACCCTTTCTATAATACATTAATAATGTATCAAAAATAAAAATACATTTTTCATGTTCAATATTAACGCTAATAATCTATAATGTCAATACACTTAAAATATATTTTCATTGACGTTACATTTTTAATGTTTTAAAATATTATTATGAAAGGACGTGAAAAAAAATGAGCTTTCAGGAAAATTTACGATATTATAGAGAGAAAGCAGGATATAAACAAGCTAAAGAATTTGCAAAAATCCTAAATATTTCATATACAACATATACATCATATGAAAATCAAGGACGTGAACCCAAATATAATACATTATGTAAAATAGCCGATATACTTCAAGTATCTACTGATGATTTACTAGGTCGAACAACTAATATAATAGGAAACAACGAAGATGAGCGACTAAAAAAAACTATACAAGAATTAATATATCCTTGTATATCTATTGCTGATATTTCTATTGATGATATAACTGAAAATAATATAAAATTTACAATTATGTTTCCAAGTAAAACAACAGCTACTGCCTCAATAAGTAAAGATAAAATTATTAATACAATAAACAAATTAAATCAAAAATATTTCTATAAAAAACAAAAATATTTTCAAAATTATATTACTGATACTGTTGTATCTACAATATCAAATAATCTAAAAGATAAATTAAATAATATGTTAGACAAAGTAAAAAACGATAAGAATAGTCCTTTTACTAAAGAACAACGTACCGAATTTATGGAATATATAAAAGAACAAATAAAATCACTAGATAATAATCAAACATTATTTAATGAAAATTATTTTGATAAATAGATACATTGGGCAAGTACCTATTTATTTAAAATAATTGATTGCTTTGCTCAGGCAATTAATTATTACAATATGTATTTGATTTTATGAATACCTGTACCAACAAATAAAAAAACCGCCACCAATTAAAGGTATTGGGGCGATATTTTGAGTTTGAATTTTGTTTGGTTATGGTGTTCACATTATAAAGGTCATAATATAACCACAGGTACAATCATAAGCACCAACAAAAGAAAACGGCTTAAAACAGCTTTTATTTTGTCAAATTTTGATAAGTAACAGCAGTTTATTAAGTTTACCCTTTTTGATGATGATAAAACCACAAACCTAATCTAATTAAATTAAAACCGCCACAAGATTTATACTCATGGCGGTATTCATGCAAAATATTTTATTATAGCATTTCATCAGCATGAATGAAGTCTAACATCTGCGATTTTGCAAGAGCTAAAATCAAATGACCTCGTAAAAAACTAGGTTATCTATTAACCGATTACAAGCGTTTTTTACCTACTTAGGTAAAATTTATACAAACTATATTTTTAAATCGCTTATACTGGCTATTGTATATATAGATTTGGCAAATACTTTATAATAATTTATAGCTGACTTTCCTAGCTGTTTTTATGTTTATGTAGATAAAATCATACATGATATATTTTTAAAATCGTTTAAAACGTATATCCTTTGATGAAATATTTCAAGATGTTTAATATATTTCTTATACCTATAAAAATAAAAAACCTTCCAAAATGAATTTATACAAGCATTGTTTAATGGTGGTTAATGTGAAGTAAATTCAAATTGAAAGGCGGTATCTTATTATGTGGATAGAACAAATTAAAAATTCTAAGGGTATACGTTTTAAATATACTGAGAGATTTTTAAACCCTATCAATAAAAAAATGATTAAAATGTCTGTTACTTTAAATAGCAATACAAAACGTGTTCAAAAAGTAGCTATGGAAATGCTTCAAGAAAAATTTAATAGTAAATATATCGATGTTGAAAAGCAATTAGCACAAAAAATTCAACATCTAACTTTTTATAATGTCGCTGATGAATGGCTTGAGTATACTCAACCAACTGTAAAATTAACTACTCATATAAACCATGTAAATTATGTTAATCGAATAAAAAAAGCCATTCCAGCAGATTTATTTTTCTTGAATTTCTCTCCAGCTATGGCAGAAAATATCTATCACCAATTATACTATGTTGAAAATCTGTCTTATGGTTATTGTAAATCTATTCTAATTACTATAAAGTCTATTATGCGTTATGCCAAAAAAGCCAACTATTATTATGATATATCAAACTTTGAAGAAATCACCGGCAAACGCCGACCAATGACACCGGCTGAACTTGATAAAACCTTTAATAAATTTTTAGATAAAAACGAATTGAATTCATGTCTAAAACAACTAAAGGAACTAAATCCACGTATAGCCCTAGCTATGGAATTTATTGCTTTAACTGGTTTACGTTGTGGCGAGTTGTTGGCTTTACGTGTAAAAGACTATTACAGAGATAAAAATTACATCAACGTCAACGGTACTATTATAACAAAATCCGCCAATGATGAAAACAAACGTGGTACACCCAAAAATATATATTCTTATCGTGATGTTTATTTAAACGAACGAGCAAAACAAATACTAGATAAATTTATTCTACAAAATAAACAATCAGCCTTATGGGATTATAAAACTTACAAAGATAAAGGCTATATTTTCACTACTAAAACGGGCTATCCTTACGACCTAAGCTATATAAATAGATTGCTTAGAAAGATTGATATACCTAATAAACATATATCATCACATATATTCAGACATACACATATAAGCTTATTGGCGGAACTTGATACACCATTAAAGGCAATTATGCAACGTGTCGGACATCATAACCCTAATACTACATTACAGATATATACCCATGTTACTGAAACAATGAAAATTGAATTGCAAAATAAACTAAAAGTACTAAATTTTTAACAGTGATAAAATTTTTTGGCGGTCATACTTCAACTAACAAATATTTATTGATATTTTAGTCCTCAAAATTTTGGACTAATAATTTTTATAAAAAATTAACTATCATTTCATCAGCGTGAGTGAACTAAATAAACCGCTTAAAAAAAGGGGCAAAAAAGGGGCAACTTGCCCCTAAAACACGAAAAAAGGAGAAACATTTCAACATCTACAAAGAACCTCTAAAGTCTTATATTTAAAGGCTTTGTAATATATTGAAACATTTCTCCTTATAATAGTTAAAATTGGTGCGGAAGACAGGACTTGAACCTGCACGCCGAAAGACACTAGATCCTAAGTCTAGCGCGTCTGCCAATTCCGCCACTTCCGCATTTGGCACTCGCGTCGAATGCGAGATTTATTATATCACTATAAAATGTTTTTTGTCAACACTTTTTTATAAATTTTTATGATTTAAATATTTTTGCTTCTAAACCTATTTTTCTTAATAAACTATCTATATTATCCACACCTACAGTTCTACCAGCAACTAAAGGAATTTTTGCACAAACTTTTGCATCATCTAAAGCATCATGATGTTTAAATTGTATCTGAAAAAATTCTCCCAATGTATTCAATTTATGATTTGGTAACTGTGGCCATACTTTTCTAGCAATTTGAACAGTACATGCTGTTTTAAACTGTGGTTTAGCTAAATTATATTTCCAAATACAACTGCGCAATACGCCCATATCAAAAAAAGCATTATGCGCTATAACTATTCGATTATCTAAATATATACGTAAATCTTTCCATATATCTGCAAAAGTAGGTGCATTTTCTACCATTTGCGGAGTAATTCCATGTATTTTTATATTGCCTTCTTCAAAAAACATTTCTGGCGGTCTTATAAGTGAATTATAACTATCCACCATTCTACCATTTTCAATAACAACTACAGCTACACTACAAGCACTATCACGATTTTTATTAGCTGTCTCAAAATCTATACTTGTAAAATTCATTAAACTCATTTTATACCTCTAAAAAAATTCTATTCAAATATAAAAGCATTATAGCAAAAAATTTTTCTAAAAAAAATAGATTGATTTTCGGTCAACATGTCTTTACCCTAAAATCAATCTATTTAAATTTATTATTTATTGCGTTTTTCTATCAAATATTCATCAATAGCTTTAGCAGCTTTTTTACCTGCACCCATAGCCAAAATAACAGTTGCAGCTCCTGTTACAATATCGCCACCAGCAAAGACACCTTCTTTTGTAGTTTTTCCTGTTTCTTCATCAGCTATGATATTACCTCTCTTATTTGTCTGCATATCTGGAGTAGTTGATTGTATCAATGGATTTGGCCCTTGACCAATAGCGATGACCACAGTATCCACATCAATATCAAATTCTGAATTAGGTATTTCCACAGGACGTCTACGACCTGAAGCATCAGGTTCGCCTAATTCCATTTTTATACAACGAATGGCTTTTACATATCCTTTTTCATCTCCTAAGATAGCTACAGGATTATTCAATAATTTAAATTCTATGCCTTCTTGTTTGGCATGTTCTACTTCTTCACGTCTTGCTGGTAATTCTTTTTCACTTCTGCGATAAACAATATATACTTTTTCTGCTCCCAAACGCAAAGCAGTTCGAGCAGAATCCATAGCTACATTACCGCCACCTACTACAGCTACTTTTTTCCCTACATTAATAGGCGTAACATATTCTGGAAAACGATATGCTTTCATTAAATTACATCTTGTTAAAAATTCATTTGAAGAATATACCCCATTTAAATTTTCACCAGGAATATTCATAAAATGAGGTAAGCCTGCTCCTGTAGCAATAAATACAGCATCAAAATTAAATTCTTGCATAAGTTCATCAACTGTAAATAATTTACCTACTACAGAATTCACTTCTATTTTTACACCAATCTTACGCAAATTATCAATTTCTGGTTTTACAACCTTATCTTTTGGTAAACGAAACTCTGGAATACCATAAGATAATACTCCACCTGCTATATGTAAAGCTTCAAAAATTGTTACTTGATAGCCTTTTTCGCTAAATCACCTGCACAAACTAATCCTGCTGGTCCCGAACCAATAATAGCGACTTTTTGAGCATCATCTTTCACTGTTTTTTCTATTTTTTCTTCACAATTTTGCATGCAATAATCGGCTACAAATCTTTCCAAACGACCAATACCCACAGGTTCACCTTTTATTCCCATTACACAATATTTTTCATCTTGATTTTTTTGAGGACAAATGCGTTCACAAATAGCAGGCAAACTACTAGCTTCTTTGATTTTTGTATTTGCCCCTTCAAAATCGCCTTCCTTTATTTTAGCAATAAAAGCTGGTATATCGATATCTACAGGACAACCTTCCCTACAATGTGGCACTTTACAATGAAGGCAACGATTAGCTTCTGCTAAGGCTAATTCTTCTGTATATCCTAAAGCCACACTTCATCAAAATTATTTCTGCGAACATTAGCATCTTATTCTGGCATTTCATGTTTTTGCATTACTAAAGGCATATTATTTTTCCTCCATTTCTTCAACCTTTTTAGCTAAACGACAAATATGGTCTTTTTCAATTTCCTCTTTAAGTCTATACATACGTTGTCTTTCCATCAAATTCAGAAAATCTACTAAATGTCCATCAAATTCTGACCCATCTACACAAGCAAATTTTGTTTCATCACCAACTTGTACACGGCAACCGCCACACATTCCTGTACCATCTACCATAATAGGATTTAGACTAACAATCGTTTTAATATTATATGGTCTAGTTGTATCAGCTACAGTTTTCATCATAATAACAGGTCCAATAGCTACTACTTCAGCAATATCAATTCCTTTATCAATTAATTGCTGTAGTGCTGTCGTTACAAATCCTTTTATACCATAAGAGCCATCATCTGTAGTAACAATAACTTCATCAGATATTTTTTCCATTTCATCTTTCAAAATATCTTTATTTTTTTGCTCCCATAATTGTTATCACATGATTGCCCACTTGTTTCATCTTTCTAGCAATAGGATAAATTGGAGCAACACCTATACCACCACCTATGCAAACTACAGTTCCCATATCAGGTCTAATATCTGTTTTTTTACCCAAAGGACCAACTAAGTCTAAAATACTATCGCCTGCATTTAATGATGCTAATACAGTAGATGCTAATACAGTAGTTGAAGCACCTATTACCATAAAAATAATATCTATAGTTCCTTTTTCTCTATCAAAATCAGCAATAATTAATGGTACTCGCTCTCCATATTCATTAACTCTTAACACCACAAATTGATCAAGCTCTGCTTTTCTCGCTATCAAAGGAGCTTCTAAAGTAAATTGTAAAATATTTTCATGTAAAACTTTCTTATTTAAAATCTTAAACATAACACTTTCCTCATTTCCCAAATTCAATATCATAATAAAAATTTATCATACTATAAAAAATTTTTAAGTTTTTACTTAATTTTCAGTTTTTTTATATGACTATTATAGAATTCAATTGTAAATAAAAAAAGCTGTGAAAAAAATTTATTTCACAGCTTTTAGATTTATTATTTAGCGAAAACACCTTCTAAGTATGGCATTATTTTTGCTTTTATTGGCATTAAATAAACATTATGATTATGTTTGCGAGCAAAATCTATCACTTTACTAGCAAATTCTATATTCCATTCTAATGTTGGTTCAAAGTCCTTTGGAAAAATAACATTGTTTTTATTTCTCCAATAACTTACAGAGCGTTCGGATAAAACTGGAGAAACTCCCCAATAAATATCTAAACCATCTAAAAGGTCTGCATACATTTCTAAATAACGCATATCAAAAAATGGTTGTGTAAAAAATCCTTTTGCTCCAGCTAATTGCTTACGGCGAATGCGATATTCTTCTTCTTTCATACTACTGCGATATTGGTCAATTCCTGCATATACTGTAATTTCCGGCATTTCTTCACTAAATTTTTTAATAATATCTGTACTTATTGTTGGATATACTTGATAAAGCATACTTTGTGGTGGGTCACCTTCTATAACAAGAACTTCTTTTATATTATATTCTCTCAATTTATCTTTTATCGGTAACTCTTTTGTAAAATCAAAATCCATCGCTCTTAGATGTGGTACTACATCATCGAAATAAGCTTTTGCAATATTTGCTCCGTCCCAACTTCTAGTATCACAACTCAACAAATCTGGAATATTAATAAAATCAACATCGCTTAATTTTTCTTTTATTGTTTTTACTTCTTCTTTTAATACTTCAATATCTCTTGGTACTAATTCAACTGAAATTCTTGTCATAAAATCACTTCCTAAATTAACATCATTACATTATAGTTTATTATTATAACACAAATTTATTCATTTCAACGATAAAATCATACATTTTATAATAAAAAATCGTCAGCTTTTTACACTGACGATTTTAATTAATATTTTCAATTATCCTGCATACACTAAACTCAATTATTGTTATTTTTATTATATAAAGTATTGATATAATCAATGAAAATCTTTATATATTTATATTTTGGATTTGTTTTTTTATACAATAGATGGCATTTTAAAGTAAAATCTGGTTCTATATCATAATAACCATCAAAAAAGCCCATAGCATTTAACAAGCGTTTTGGCAATACAGCCCCCACCTGATTTTGTTGACAATAATGCATAATCGCATATGGAGTAGCAAACCAAGCTTCTACTTGAGGATGACAACCTAATTTACTAAAATAATTCTTTATAGTAGAATTCATTAAATAATATGGAGAATACTGTACCATTGGATATTGAGCGATTTCTTCTACATTGATGATATTACCTAAATGCTCAATATTTGGCGCATAATAAACCATTTCTTCATCACAGAAAAATATATTTTCATATTCATCATCTTGTAAATCCTTTAAGGAAAATGATGATACTATATCTAATTTATCTGCTTCTAACTGATTTATCAATTCTTTTGCTTCTAAATTATAAACATTAATCTTTATATTAGTGTTGTATTTTTTAAAATAAGTTAAGTGCTGATTGATAAATACATCACCTAAAGACATCAACGCACCTACAGATAAAGAAACTTCTTCTCCAGCTAATTTTTTCATTTCACTTAAAGATTGTTTTAATTCCGATACGATTTTTTCCGCTTTAGCTAAGAAGATTTGACCTTCTTTAGTAAGTTCTATTGTATTTTCTCCGTGAACAACTAATTGAGTACCAACTATTTCTTCCAATTTTTTCATTTGAAAACTAAATGCCGAACGAGTAACATTTGCTTCTCTAGCTGCTGTTGCTATATCTTTTACTTTGCTATAAATAATAAAATTTTCTAATTGTTGAATGCTTGGTAATTCTATCATGCAAATCCCTTTCTATTATTAATGGCGTAATAACTTAATCTTTTATTAGTATATCACAATCAGAGTACACTCACTACTGCAAAATATTTTTTCTCATTCTTGATAAAAAATAATCTATTACTTATCTTACAACTTTCGTGAAAAACCAATACATATATTCAATACATATATTATATATCAAAATATTTTAGAACTCAAAAAGTTTTCTTATGCTTTAAGGCTTCGAGCATATCTATTGCTTCTTTTATCATCTCTTTTGTGATATTATATGGAGCAAAACTTAAATATTTATCTTGTAAAATTAAATCAATTATTTGCTTTACATTTTTTATCCCTAAATCCATTAAAGAAGTAGGTAAATCTAATTTCTGATTAAAATCATATACTTTCTCTGCCTGTATTAATTGCTTATCTACAAGTAGCAATAATAATACACCTAAACTGACAATCTCACCATGCATATGACCTTTACAATCTGGTATTTTCACACTCGCTAAATAAAGTGAATGAGCCAAACTGCTATTATAATTTAAATTTACTAAAACAGAAACTAATCCTGTATTTACAATAATCGTCAATACAGTCTGGATAAATTCATCAGATACGATATTTTTTTGAGCATCATCTACTGCCCTTACTCCATATTTTAGTAATCTTTCTGAGCAATCTTTTGCTATCTGCACCCCTAAATTATTTGTGTGATTTAAAACTCTACCTCTCGTATTAAAACAAACTTCATATTGTTTAGATAAAGCATCACCAATGCCAGCACGCAAATATTTTATAGGTGCATTACTTATGATTTTTGTATCTATAAAACAATGAATAGCCGGTTTTTGTGCATCATAAAATTCTACTTTATCTTTGCCATATAAAATGCATAAAGCTGTAACAGGAGCACAATTTGATGCTATTGTCGGAAATGTAAATACTGGCTTTTTCAGCATATCTGCTAAAGCTTTGCATGTATCCATACTTTTACCACCGCCAACAGCAAATATCATATCTGCCATTTGCACTGTTTTCATATTTTTTAATCGCTCAATATTTTCTCGTGTAGCATTACCTCTATACCAAATAAAATCTAATAAATTTATATCTGTCCCTTTCATCGCAGTAAGTAATTTATCTTTTACTTTACTTAAACTAATTTCACCACCAATTACAATCGCCGTTTTACCATAATTACTGCAGATTTGAGGTACTCTCTTATATACATCTTCACCAATGCTATAACTTGGTAAATATACTTGCTGACTCATTTTACTCCCTCTAATCTTAAATATTTTTTATAAAAAAAGTCTTTCTGCTTAAACAGAAAGACTTTTTAGTTTACTTATTAAATTCTATTTTTATGAATTATTTTCCTTCTAAAATGCTACCTAAAGAATTTAAAAAATCGCCTTCAAAAGTTTCAAAACTACCTTCATCACATTTTTGGGCTAAACTTGGATTTATCGGAAGTGTAGCTGTATGTTTTATACCATATTTATTAGCTTCTTCTTCAACTTTTGATTTACCAAAAATATAATGTTTTTCATTGCAATTAGGGCAAACAAAATAAGACATATTTTCTACAATACCAATAATTGGCACGCTGAGTAATCCAGCCATATTCACAGCTTTTTCTACAATCATAGATACGAGTTCTTGTGGTGTTGTAACTACGATTATGCCATCAACTGGCAAAGATTGATATACAGTAAGTGGTACATCACCTGTTCCTGGAGGCATATCCACAAACATATAATCTACTTCACCCCAGTTTACATCACTCCAAAATTGTTTTACTACTCCACCAATAATAGGGCCACGCCAAACAACAGGATCTGTTTCATTATCTAAAATCAAATTTGTAGACATGATTTTTATACCAGTTTTTGTCTGTGCCGGTGTCATGCCTTCTTGTGTTCCTGTTACTTTTTCTTTAAGATTGAACACTTTTGGTATAGATGGACCTGTGATATCAGCATCTAAAATTGCTGTTTTATAGCCACGACGTTGCATTGTTACTGCCATCATAGAAGTAACTAAAGATTTACCAACGCCACCTTTACCACTCATTACAGCAATTACTTTTTTAATATTTGAACTTGGATTGTTTGGTGCTAATAAACTTTGAGGAGCTGTACGTTCTCCACAAGTTGTACCACAGCTTGCACAATCATGATTACAATTTTCACTCATTACGATTAGTCACCTTCTACATAAGATATTAATCTATATTATATCATATCTTTTTTGAGTTTAAAGCTATTATATCTTTCTATATTTTTTATTTACTTTTCTCTGAATTTTGGGCTAAATTTTTTCTTCAAATAATAATTTAATATCAATATCCAAAGCTTTACTTATTTGCATTAATGTAGATATCGGTACTCCCTTACTATAAATTCCTCTTTCAATTCTTGATAAATATGATGTACTTATTGAAGCTCTAAATGCTAATTCTTCTTGTGTATATCTTTTTAATTTGCGAAAATAAGCTATTCTTGCCCCAATCAATCTATATTGTGCTGAAAAATCTACCATAAAATCACCTTCTGCTATATTCTTTAAATTTATTCTAGCGAAAAATTTATCAATTTAGTTGTACTAGCAGGACAATAAAATGGATTATTTAGTTATTTTTTCAGCTTAATTATCCCAATTTATAAAATAAAAAAATATCATTTATTTATATTTACAAATAAAAAGCAATATCTATAGTTTTAACCTTCAACAACAGATATTGCTTTTTTATGTATATATTATTTTATTTTTATCAGCTATCATCATTTTTCAAAAATGACACTTAATTCGACTTCCAAAGCTTTTGCAATCTTCATAAGTGTAGATATTGGCAAACCTTTTTTATAAACACCACGTTCTATTCTTGATAAATATGAGGCACTAATTGACGCTCTAAACGCCAATTCTTCTTGTGTGTATTTCTTCATCTTTCGAAAATACATTATCTTAACTCCAATTTGTCTATATTCAGATTCAAACACAAAAATATTACCCCTCTCATACATACTAATAAAATTATCTCATTATCTAAGATATTTACAATTCATATTCATACCAATAATCACCTTATTAGTATTAGTTATGCCTTAATATGTAAGTTTTTCATAAAGATTGTACCTATATTCATATTTATTAAGTTAATATAAGTACAATCCCTATGATAAATATTTTCTATTTATGGAAGGTCTATATTTCTATTTGTGATATCCACTCTCAAACTATCGCCATGAAAAATTACTAAATTAGCTAAATTAACATTTTGCATTTCATACAAATACTCATCGTATTTTCCTTTGTTATTTCCATAATAAGTCATAATTCCCAAAGGAGATAAAACACCATCTTTTTCTTCACTATAGATTTCTATAGGAATGGTATGTGTAGAACCACTCCAGTATCCAGCCTTTTTATCTTTACTATTTACATTATCATATTCTACACTCATATTAAAATAGAGCGCTCTATCTGTATTAGCATACTTTTTAGGATTTAATAACTCTTTATCAAAAGGAATAGTAGCTATCATATCGTCTTTTTTATCATAAATGATAAATCTCAATCCCTTTCCTGTCATCAAACCAAAGAAACCATTATCATCAATTGTTGATACAGCACTGACTTTATAATTAGTATTTTTATTTTTTAATATATCATTAGCTTTTTTTAGCTTTTCCTCATCTTGCTTTTGCTGTGGATACGTATCGTCAGTAGCTTTTGCCGTTTCCACCAATGTATTAGTATTTGTATTTACTTGCGTATCTTTTTCATGTTTTTGATAGAGAAAATATCCCAAACCACTGCCTACAACAATAACGACTACAATTGCAATAGCTATTATTATTTTCATTTTATTATTATTACTATTGTTATTGTTTATATTATTACTATTTATATTCTTATTTACATTTGGCTGTATCTGTGGACTTGTTGATACTCCTAAATTAGTACCACATTTAGGGCAAAATTTTTCACCATCATTAACTGGGGCACCACATTTAAAACAAAATTTACTCATTTCATTTACCTCTCATCAAAATGGGTCTGCTCCATAATTATTAGCACCTACATCGCCTCTAATACATAATAATTTAATGCTAAAATAAAGATTTACAAATGGTACCATCAAAATTAATATCCACCAACCTGATTTATTAAAATCATGAAATCTTCTAATGTTTAAAGATATACCTGCTACAGTTCCCACTAATTGCACTATTAAAGTTAACATCATGCCAAAATCAGACATTATGCCAAAAATATCTGTTGTCGCTGCATAGATGATAAAATAAAGTACCATTACTACAACTGCGATTATCAAACTGCGTATTATATAAAATTTTCTATTTATTCTACCTTCAAAACAAAAATATTCATTTTTTATTTTATTTAAAATATCATCAGCACTATTATTATTTACATTAAAATTTGTATTCATATTTTGCTGATATGGCTGATTTACTGGCTGTATTGGTTGATTATTATTTACTACATTAGTATTCATATTATTGACCATTGGTGTCTGATAAAATGCTGGTGTTTTTTCACCACATTTAGGGCAAAATTTATCTGCACTAGTTAAAGCATTTCCACATTTTTGACAAATAATATTATTTGCTACTTGTACATTTTGTTTTTCTAATTTATTGCCACAACTTGGACAAAAAAGCACGTTATTATCAAATTGTTTTTGACATTGTCTACAAATATTCATATCTATTCCTCATTTCTGTACGTTTCAATTTTAAATTTACTTTGCATGATATTGAGTTAATATCTTCTTCATTACAGCGATAGCATCAGAATCACGCATATTGTCGCCATTTATCTCAATTGTCCAAAGCTGAAATCTGGTATCATTTAAAATCACAAATTGGACTTTAGCTTTTGCTGGTTTATCTTGCCAACGACATGTACCTGTGAACTCTACAACTTTTGAATTATCTGTAGCCACAAAATACTCCCATTTACCATCGCTGAAAAATTGGTCAAAAGCCTTACCTATTTTTACATTAGGAACAATTTCCATTGTACCCTCTTTGACTAAAGTTACATGTTTATCTTCCAATAAACTACAACCAGAAAACATCACACTAGATAAAGTAAGTAACGCTATGAATACCATTAAATATCTCTGTTTTAATCTATGCATAAAAACCGCTCCTTATTTTACAATCAACAACTATTAATCAATACGTATTTTCTAAAGGATCATTACCATATTGATTAGCACCTTTTGTACCTGGCATCAAAAATAAATATAAATACAGAAAAGGTGTTATCGCTGGTATAAGTGATAATAAAGCAAAATATCCCGATTTATCCAAATCATGAAATCTTCTCATATCCAGCATAAAATCAGCTACTATACATAAACATAAAAGTATAAAGCTCAATAACATCAAGATTAAACTAAAATCATCTGATCTAGTATCTAATTCATCAATTAGTACAAAAAGTATACATTCTATAACAACTAAAACTAAACTGCGTATAAAATAGATTTTGCGATTTAGTCTTCCTGTATAAGAAAAATAATCTCGCTTTATCATTTGTATAAAATCTGAATTCATCAGTTTATCTATATCATCTTGTTTTTTATTATTCCCAGAAATATTAGTTTGTATTTTAGCTCCACATTTAGGGCAAAATTTTAAATTAGTATTTCCGTTTAAATTTTGACCACATTTGGGGCAATATAAATTTTGCATAATGCTCACCTCTCATTTTGACGACCAATAATCAAAAGAAGCTATCTTCATCCTCATCATCAAAATTGCCAAAAGAGTCTTCTTCTGTGTATTCTTCTTCTTCATAATCTGCCGATGTGTCTTCACTATTTGATGTATCATCTTGAGTATTAGTTTCGTCATAAGCTTGAATACTATCTACAGGATTTTCTTGTAGTATTTCTTCACTACTTTGCATTTCATTATTATTTTGCATATTATCAGGAATAATATTTTCATCATAAGCTTGGATATTATCCACTACATTACTATTCATGATTTCAGGTGCTACCACATTATTCATATCTGGCACTACTTGCTCACTATAAGCTTGAATATTCTCCACTGGATTTGCGTACATTGGGTCGATATAATCTTGAACTGGCTGAACTGTTTCATTTGGAATGTATTCTGTTGGTGCTGGTTGTTCTGTACTAGATGAAGAACTATGATGACCACTAGAGGCTTCTGCTGTTGCATTATGATAAAGAGAACTAGCCATCGCCCCTACAGCAGCAGCTGTTGCATATTTACCAAAAGTTTTTAAGCCACTTTCTTGATTATTTTGGTTATTATTCATATTATTAGGCATTTGTTGATTAGCCATTGCTTGATTATTTGGCATATTATTCGCTCTATTATTAAAATTATTTGCCATCATATTACCATTTAATCCATTTGCGAAATTATTACCATAATTTGCATTTTGCATTGGCTGATTATAGTTCATTCCATTTGTATGTTCTGCTATATACATACTATTTTGTTTTAACATATCAATATTTTGATAAAGATGTGCAATCATCAAATAAATAGAAGCTTCTTTTACTCCCATATTCACTGCTTTTTGCAAATAATTTATAGCTTGCGCATAATTTGGCAATGGCATATTCATTTGTAAATAATTTTTACCTATATTAAATTCGTTCATACCCATTTGATTATTATTCATTGCTTGATTATTTATCATTTGATTATGTTGTTGCATCTGATTTTGCTGATAATTATTTGTATTATTTGGATTTGGATAATTGTTTTGTGCTCTCATCTGCATATTAGTATTAACCATTCTATTTGCATTTTGCTGATAATTAGTATTTTGCACTGGAGTATTAAAATTATTTTGTGGATTTACATTATAATTATTCTCTTGATTAAATTTCATACCACAATTAGTACAAAATAAATTATCCGCTGGCATCTTACTACCACAATTTGTACAATACTTAAACATAAATATTCGCTCCTTTTATAATATGTATTAATCTTTAATAACAATATAATAAAAATAGAACTTTCTTTGTTGTCCCATAGGGATAATTTAACTGCTTTTTCGCATTAATAGTAACAATTTAAGCCATTTTACATAAAAAAATAGCCTTTAAGATACTAATATCTAAGGCTATTTATCATAATTTAAATTTAGTTATACTCTTTTAAAAATGTCATAATTTCATTAGTTTTTGCTTTTAAAGCCTCTTTTAATTCTGGTAAATAATACTTAATCAACACACCTTCTACATCTTCTTGTAAAAAAGGATTATCTTTAATGATAAAATCAGTGCTTTTCATTAATTCCTGAACCTCCCACGACTAAAGTTGCGGAGTTCTCGGTCAAGTATTCTAACGAATACAGTATCTCCGAGCTATCCCCATAGTTC
>OLQW01000135.1_pt1 | contig 46222 bp, 40 predicted proteins | sample 1672901 | NCBI WGS metagenome assembly OLQW01 (sample SAMEA3136735, study PRJEB25190) | human gut metagenome | reverse complement strand
ATCTCGCCCCATCGCCAAAGGCGATTTAAAATGGCGAGATGCGTTGCTGGTCGCATATCGTGTGAACAGTAACTTTATCATAGATGGAGGATGATATTATGAAGAAACGGTTTGCACTGCTCAGAAGAAAGCTGAAGTCTGTCCGAGAAGAAAAACTGCCGGGAAGAGCAGTGATTTTTTCAGTGGCAGCGGGGCTTCTGATCGCTGCTTTCTTCACAGGAATGATATATACAAAACAGGAATTATATGCACAGGAAGAAACGCAGAAGCATCTGGCGCAGGAAGTGTTTCGCTTCCATGTGTTAGCGAATAGTGACAGCGAAAAGGACCAGAATCTGAAATTGCAGGTAAGAGATGCAGTATTGGATTATATGAAAGAAGAATTGTCAGAAGAACCGGAAGAGAAACAGTGTCTTAAGCAGACAGTGCAGTGGGCACGTACACATACAGATGAAATCCGTGCAATCGGAGAAAAGACAGTTGCGGCGGCAGGAGAAGATCAGAGTGTGAATGTGGCTGTAACAACCTGTTACTTTCCTGACAGGACTTACGGTGATGTGACATTTCCTGCGGGAAATTATCAGGCACTGCGGGTAGAACTGGGAAGTGCAGAGGGACATAACTGGTGGTGCGTGCTTTATCCGAATCTCTGCTTTCTGGATACAACGAATGCGGTGGTTCCTGACAAAGGAAAGAAACAATTAAAACAGGTACTGACGGAAGAAGAATATTCCAAAGTGACAGCGAATACAAAGTTTAAGATTGGCTGGTATTTTTGGAAATAAGAAATAAAAGAGGTTAAGAAAATGTATGAATTTGACAGCAGAGTACGTTACAGCGAGGTAGATCATCACGGTACGATGACAGTTCCGGCGTTGATCAATTATTTTCAGGACTGCAGTACCTTCCAGTCGGAGGATCTTGGAATTGGTACAACGGTTCTGAAGGAAGAGAAGAGAGCGTGGCTTTTATCTTACTGGCAGGTGATCCTGAATCGGAAACCGGAGCTTGGTGAGAAAATCACAATCGGAACATTTGCAACAGAATTCAAGGGATTGTTTGGAAACAGAAACTTTTATATGAAAGATGCAGATGGAAAATATCTCGCCTGTGCGAATTCAGTCTGGGCATTTATTGATACAGAGACAGGAAGACCAACCAGGCCGCAGCCAAAGGATGTTCAGTTGTATGGAGTAGAAGAACCACTTGATATACCATATGAGGGAAGAAAAATCCGACTTCCGGAAGAGACGGATGATCTGGAAGCATTTCCGGTCAGAAAGTATCATATTGACACAAATGAGCATGTGAACAACTGTCAGTATGTGCAGATGGCATTGGAATTTCTCCCAGATGATCTTCAGATTGCACAGTTGCGTGTAGAGTATAAAAAGGCAGCTGTACTGGGGGATATGATCTACCCGAAGCTGAGTAAAGAAGCAGACAGAATCGTTGTGGAACTCTGTGACGAACAGGCAAAACCATATGCAGTTCTGGAATTTAAAGAAGAAATATAAAAGAAGAGATAGAATAGAAAAACTCCCGGATGTTCCTACAGAAATTTCTGTGAACATTCGGGAGTTTTTTGTTGCGAACAAGTAACGTTTGCAGGAGATATTTACTTATCAAGACTTGCCAGGACATCTTCCAGAACATCCTCAACAGAATCAGTTACTTCATCCGCATAGTAGGATACACCAGGTGCACTGTTTGACATTGCGTAGCTGTGACCGACCAGTTCAAGCATTTCCAGATCATTATACTGATCTCCGAATGCCATACATTCTTCCGGCTTTACATGGAATAATTTCATCAGGTTAGAAAGAGCGGCACCTTTATTTGTTCCTGGAGCAATGAAGTCAATCCAGATATTTCCGGAAGTAACAACCTTAATCTCTGCACCGAACATTTCCTGTAAGTGTTCTAAATATTGCATGATTACTTTTGTGTCATCAATCATATTACAGATTGCAATCTTGAGAAATGGACCTTCGATTTTGCTTAGGTCGTCTACAATTTTTGTTGTGTTCTGCATGACATTTACAATATGATTTACAAAAGCTTCATGATTATCTTCAATCAGACAAGCATCTTCTCTGGAGATGAGAATATCAAAATTCGGTGATTTTTTCACTTCATCTATAATGCGGCAGGCAAGGTCATCTGCAATTATTCCGCGAGAGATTACCTTTCCCTGATGAATACAGATGGAACCATTTTCTCCAATATAGGAAATCTCGTCCTTAATCTCAGAAAACAGTCTGCGCTCATTATCATACTGGCGTCCGCTTGCAGCAACAAAGTGAACCCCTTTCTGTGTCAGTTCATGAATCAGCTCTATGGCACGAGGAGTCAGTTTCTGTGCTCCGTTATGAAGAAGCGTACCATCAAGGTCGCTTGCGATTAATTTGATCATATGTAAAATCCTCCTGATTTTTCAAACTCTGTTTACGCAAAAAAAGTTTAACATCATCTTTCGAAAGAATCAAGAAAGTTATTTCGCAATCACTTCTTCTGCACGTTTCAATGCGGCACTGATATTCGGCTGGAAGTTCTCTTTTCCAACCAGCTCTGTGAATCCGGCTTTCTCCATAACTTTCATTGGCTGTTCGTTGACGTGGGAGAAGACAACCGTAATTCCCTTTGACTCACAGACTTCTACCAGATCAACCAAAGCATTCATAGCAGTACTGTCCAGTGCAGGAACGCTTCGCATACGAAGAACAAGGCAGGTTGTAAAATCTTTTACGACAATGTGTTCAATCGTACTTGCTGCTCCGAAGAACAGAGGTCCTGAGATCTCGTAGACACGGATCTGAAGTGGAAGTTTCTGAAGGTGTTCATCGACATCCGGGGTATCATCATCCACATAAGTCCAGCTGTTGACGTGTGTTTCTTCACTCATACGCTTAATAAAGAGCAGGCAGGCAAGAACCATACCAATCTCGATTGCTACGACCAGGTCGAAGAGTACTGTCAGGATAAAGGAAGCAAAAAGTACAATGATATCACTCTTTGGAGCAGTCTTGACCAGTTTTACAAAGGTACGCCACTGGCACATATTATATGCAACGATAAACAGGATTGCTGCGATTGTTGGCATTGGAATCATTCCGGCATATGGCATCAGTACGACAAGTACAATGACCAGTGTAATGGAATGAACGATTCCGGCAATCGGAGTACGTCCGCCGTTTTTAATATTTGCAGCAGTTCTTGCAATAGCTCCTGTCGCAGGGATTCCGCCGAAAAGGGCAGAAGCAATGTTGCCGGCTCCCTGGGCTACAAGTTCCATGTCGGAACGGTGTTTACCGTTGATCATTCCGTCTGCGACAACACAGGAAAGCAGAGATTCAATCGCTGCGAGAACAGCAATTGTAAATGCGTTCGGAAGTGCATTTTGAACAACTTCAAATGATACAGCCGGAAGATGGAAGGATGGGAGTGAGTTGCTGATCGTATAAAGATTTCCAATTGTAGAAACTTTTAACGGCAGGAACTGAACCATCAGGATTCCAATGATAACTGCGATCAAAGATCCAGGAATTCTTTTGAAGATGTATGGAGCAATGATCAGAACAGCAAGACTTACTGCACCGACAATCAGTGCATCAATATTAATTGTAGAGAAGTTTTCAACAACAGCACGGAATTTCTCTGTTGTCTCGATCGGTTTTACCCCATCCGGATAGGTAAGTCCGAAGAAATCTTTCAGCTGTCCGATTACAATTGTAACAGCAATTCCGGAAGTGAATCCGGTTGTGATCGTAAATGGGATGAATTTGATCAGACTTCCGAAATGGCACAGTCCCATCAGAACCAGAAAGATACCGGCGAGGATTGTTGCAATGACAAGTCCATCCATTCCGTCTTTGGCAACAATGCCGGCGACGATTGTTGCGAATGCAGCCGTTGGTCCGGCAATCTGTACACTGCTTCCGCCAAGTGCAGAGATGACAAATCCGGCAACGATCGCAGTGAAGATACCAGCTTCCGGACCTACACCGGATGCAAGTGCCAGTGCGATTGACAGCGGCAATGCAATAATTGCTACAATGATTCCGGCAGTCACGTCTTTGATGAACTGAGAACGATTGTAGCTCTTTAATGATGTAAGTAACATCGGCTTCAATGAATTCATTTGATAGATCAATCCTTTCTTTTATGATAACTATAAAACATAACCTTTCAAGTATAGCATAGAAAAAGGGACACTGAGAAGAGGAAACCGTGTATGTTTTTAAAGACATAATGAGGAATGTTAAGAGAAAAAAGCTTGTATCTGATTTATAAAGGTAATATAATAGGAATAACTTGTAAAGCATGTTTTATATAATGAAAACATGTTTTACGGTAGCAAATTTGTGAATAGATCTGATAACAAAAGGGGTATCACAAGAAAGAAAAGGAAGATTATTATGGGAAAATATTTTGGAACAGATGGTTTCCGTGGTGAGGCGAATGTAGTTCTTACAGTAGAGCATGCATTTAAAGTAGGACGTTATCTTGGATGGTATTTCGGACAGGACCACAAGGCTAGAATCGTAATCGGAAAAGACACAAGAAGAAGCAGTTATATGTTTGAGTATGCACTTGCAGCAGGACTGACAGCATCAGGAGCTGACGCTTACCTTCTTCATGTGACAACAACACCAAGTGTTTCATATGTAGTAAGAACAGAAGATTTTGACTGTGGACTTATGATTTCAGCGAGCCACAATCCATACTATGATAATGGTATCAAGGTAATCAACAGCGAAGGCCATAAGATGGAGGCTGAGGTTGAGGCAAAGATCGAGGCTTATATCGATGGGGAGATTGATGAGATCCCGCTGGCAACAAAAGAGAGCATTGGTCGCACAGTTGACTATGCAGCAGGAAGAAACCGTTATATTGGTCATCTGATCTCTCTTGCAACACGTTCCTTCAAGGATATGAGAGTTGGACTTGACTGTGCGAATGGTAGTGCGTCAAGCGTTGCAAAGAGTGTATTCGATGCACTTGGAGCAAAGACTTATGTAATCAACAATGAGCCAAATGGTGTGAATATTAATACAAACTGTGGTTCTACACATATCGAAGTTCTGCAGGAGTATGTAAAAGAGAAACATCTGGATATCGGATTTGCTTATGACGGAGATGCTGACAGATGTATCGCAGTTGATGAGAATGGAAATGTCGTAGACGGAGACCGCATTATGTATGTATGTGGTAAATATCTCATGGAGCAGGGAAAACTGAAAGACAATACAGTTGTTACAACAATTATGTCTAACCTGGGACTTTATAAAGCATGCGATAAGATTGGTATGAAGTATGAGCAGACAGCAGTTGGTGACAAGTACGTTTATGAGAATATGCTTAAGAATGGATATGTTCTTGGTGGAGAGCAGTCCGGACACATCATCTTCAGCAAGCATGCACGTACAGGTGACGGTATCCTGACATCTCTTATGGTTATGGAAGCGATCATTGAGAAGAAGCAGACACTTGGAACACTTGCAGATGAAGTGAAGATCTTCCCACAGCTTCTGAAGAATGTTCGTGTAAAGGATAAAAAGACGGCACTGGATAACGCAGCAGTTCAGGCGGCAGTAGAGAAAACAGCTGAAGAACTCGGAACAGACGGACGTATCCTTGTTCGCGAGAGTGGAACAGAGCCGGTAATCCGTGTTATGGTAGAAGCAGCTTCTGATGAAATCTGCGAGAAATACGTAGACAGCGTTGTAAAAGTAATTGAAAGCGAAGGACTTTGCGAGTAAATAATTAAGAATAGAACAGAATTGTTGGATAACAGCTATGAAAAGGACATCTTGCGGGAGTAAATCTCTGCAGGATGTCCTTTTTCACTAAAAAAGAAGAGAAACATTTCGAAAAATGAATCCCTTCTTTCAATATCTGATCGAAAATTCTTATCTGATTTAAAATCAGTCGATGTATTTCAGCCATCCTTCCGGTGCTTCGATACGTCCCATCTGGATACCTGTCAGTGTATCGCGAAGTTTTGCGATTGTAGGTCCCATCTGTTCCATTCCACTAGGGAAGCAGATTTCTTCTCCGTGGTTGACAATCTTACCAACCGGTGAGATAACAGCGGCTGTTCCGCACAGACCACATTCAGCGAAGTCTTTTACTTCATCAAAGTAAACATCTCTTTCTTCTACTTTCAGTCCGAGATAATGTTCAGCAACATACATCAGAGAACGTCTTGTGATAGACGGAAGAATTGTTGTGGAGTGTGGTGTAACTACAGTGTTATCTTTTGTTACGAACAGGAAGTTTGCTCCACCTGTTTCCTCAACTTTTGTTCTTGTAGCGGAGTCAAGGTACATATTTTCATCAAAACCATTTGCGTGAGCTGTAACAATTGCGTGAAGGCTCATTGCATAGTTCAGTCCGGCTTTGATGTGTCCTGTTCCATGCGGTGCGGCGCGGTCAAAGTCTGATACGCACAGTGTCAGTGGTTTCACGCCGCCCTTGAAGTACGGTCCAACCGGAGTGGCAAATACACGGAACTGATAGTCAGTAGCCGGTTTTACACCGATTACAGGATTGATTCCGAACATATAAGGTCTGATATAAAGTGTTGCTCCTGTTCCGTAAGGTGGAACGTAAGCTTCATTTGCCTTTACTGTCTGAACAATAGCATCAACAAATTTATCTTCCGGGAAAGGCGGCATCTCAAGACGTTTCGCTGAGTCGACCATTCGCTTCGCATTGAGGTCCGGGCGGAAAGTGACAATGTGTCCATCCTCTGTTGTGTAAGCCTTCATTCCTTCAAATACTGTCTGTGCATACTGAAGAACTCCGGCACATTCATTCATGACGATGTTAGGATCTTCTGTGAGACCACCTTCATCCCATGCTCCATCTTTATAATTAGCTACAAAACGCTTATCTGTAGGGATATATCCGAATCCGATATTTTCCCAGTCAATGTTTTTTTTCTCCATTGTAGTAAATCCTCCATTCCTTTATGCGGCGAAAGACCGTATGATTTCTAATTAACGCTATTATAATACCGTCAATTGAAAAAATCAAGAGTGCGCTCTGTTTTTTGAAAATGTTTTTACGGACATGTAATAGTCAGAATCTAAATCCTGCAACTAAATAGTTACGATAACTGTCTGATATCCAGCACGCTTCAACCGGCGTTCCATTTTTACAGCTTCGTCAAGTGTATCATATTCTCCGACCGTTACCCGGAATAAACCATCCCCTTCTGTCAAAACAGCAGGAAAATTCAATTCAGTTAATTCATTCAGGAGCCGTCGTGCATATCGTTCACTGCGGAAAGCCCCGGTCTGCACTGCATAGTGAGGGAGAGAAGAAGCATTGCTGATTTCTCCGCTTTCTTCTAATGTATCAAGGATTCCCTCAGCAATCGCAAGCGCAATATCATCAAAGTTATCATCAAAGAGCCGGTTATCAGTGTCAGAGTTGATAAATCCGACCTCTACCAGAACCGCCGGCATCTGTGTACGGCGCAGAACGACCAGCCCGGGGCGCTCTTTTACGCCGAGATTGATGAAACCGAGAGCTTCCAATCCCTCATTAATATTTTGAGCCATTGTGTATTTCAGACCGGATTTGTTGTAAATCAGAGATTCTACGCCGGATACGGTATTATCTGTTGGATAAGAATTACGGTGAATAGACAGAAAGAAGTCTGCACCGGCTGCATTTGCTTCCAATGCTTTCTGATAGGGAGATTCATAAATGTCTGTTGTACGTGTATAGAGTACATCAATTCCACGTTCCTGCAGCAATTCTCCGATAGCAAGCGTTAAAGATAAGGTGTCATCCTTTTCTTGTCGGCCGTTATAGACAGCCCCGGGATCACGACCGCCATGACCTGCATCAAGCATGATAGAATAAGACATATAATCACCTCATTATTTTTGTGTTTCTATATATTATATGATGTAAGTGTCAAAAGTATAAATTGCGTTTGTGCTCGCACAAATAAGCAATTTATACTTATTGACACGCCGAACACCGAAAACGGAATAAAATGGTGTGAATACGCCATTTTATGGGAGTTTGAGGTGTTCGAGGATTGCGGGAATTGCATAGCAATGGAGCAATCCGGTTACATTAGTGAGTGGCAAAATTTACTTTTGACACTCACATCATTATATGAAAGCGTGCATTGCCTGTGAAACGTCAAAAAATGCCGGCTGCGATAATGCAGCCGACATTTCAAAAAGTTTTATTCATGTGAGTGTTTATCATTTTCAGAAACGTCAGAAGTTTCTCCATCCGCTTCCTCTGTATCTGCTCTTTCAGGAAGATAAACATGTACCGTTTCTACGCGGTTCTTATCCAACTTCTCGACCACCAGACGAATTCCATCTTCAGTGACAACTTCATCACCCATCTGAGGTAAACGGTCCAGATGTTCGATGATCAGTCCTCCGAGAGAATCATAATCTTCAGAGTTAAGTTCTGTATGTAAGTGATCGTTCACATCATCAAGACTCATGGAGCCTTCGATAATATATTCATGATCAGAAATCTCTTTGATCAGTTCATCTTCATTCTCATCATATTCATCATGGATCTCACCAACAATCTCTTCCAAAATATCTTCCAAAGTGATGAGTCCTGCCATCTCACCGTACTCATCCAGAACAATTGCAATATTAAAAGTAGAATCTCTCATCTCTACAAGAAGTTCAGAGATATCTTTGAACTCATAAGTGAAATGCGGTTTTCTTAAGAAATCCCGGATATTGAACGGTGTATCATGATCGTAAAGAAGCAGATCCTTCATGTTAATAATACCGACAACATTATCCTGTGTCTCTTCGTAAACAGGAAGTCTTGTGAATTTGTCTTCACGGAAAATATCAATTAATTCATCGAAGGTACTATTGACATCAGCAAATGTAACATGTACGCGAGGAACCATAATGTCTTTCGCCTTGGCATCGCCAAGATCGAATACGTTGTAGATCATCTCTTTTTCATCAGACTCGATTACACCATCTTCATGGCTGACATCCACAATGGTACGAAGTTCTTCTTCTGTCATAGCTTTATTCGCCGCATCCGGATCTACGCGAAGGATCAGCATGATTCCGCGGGAAAACAAGTTAATGATGAAAATGACAGGAGTCATGACCGTCATGAAAAACTTGATGACCGGAATATAGCGAAGGGTAAGCTTCTCAGCGTTGATCGTTGCATAATTCTTCGGTGTAATCTCTCCAAATACAAGGATTGCCACTGTCAGAATCAGTGTAGCAATGCTGACCATGTATCCACCAAATGAATAGGCAAGGGTTGTAGCAAGAGAAGATGCTGAAACATTCACAATGTTATTACCAATCAGGATCGCACTGAGCATCTTCGCTGTGTGATTCTCTGTGATATCAAGAGCCAAAGCTGCCCGCTTGTTCCCACCGTCTGCGAGAGAGCGGAGTTTAATTTTATTCACTGACATCAGCGCAGTCTCGGTTGATGAAAAAAATGATGAAAACAATAGTAAAATTAACAGTATAATTAATAGGTACGTGTCACCTGCGTCCACTTTAAATATTCACTCCTTTGATTAAAAAATGTGCCTCCAAAGAGGCTTGGTTAATTTTAGATATACGCATTCATTATACATGGTTTATTAGTGTTTGGCAAGGCAATATACTTTACTTTATGAAGTGGGTGGTGTATGATGTTGATGACTGATAAGAATATTTAATACTATTATATAGAAGAAACGGAGTATAGATATGGAATTGTACAATAGATTGTGCACTATTACAAAACAGGAAAATGTAATGAAAGATGAGCCGATGAAGAAACATACAACATTTCGTATTGGTGGTCCGGCAGATTATTTCGTGACACCTGAATCAAAGGAAGAGATCCAGGCAATCGTTGAGTTATGCAAAAAAGAGGAAATCCCATATTCCGTGATCGGAAACGGAAGTAATCTTCTTGTTGGAGATAAGGGATATCGTGGCGTAATCCTTCAGATTTTTAAGAAAATGAATCAGATCAGGGTAGAAGAGAATAAGATTTATGCCGGAGCAGGCGCACTTCTGTCGAAGGTTGCGGCAACAGCACTGTCAGAATCTCTGACAGGCTTTGAGTTTGCAGCAGGAATTCCGGGAACATTAGGCGGAGCCGTTCGCATGAATGCAGGTGCATACGGTGGAGAGATGAAGCAGGTACTTGAGAGTGTGGAAGTGATGACAGCAGATGGAGAATTTCTCACGATCCCGGTAGAAGAGATGGGGCTTGCTTATCGGACAAGTGTGGTAGAACAGAAGAATTATATTGTTCTTGAAGCAGTGATTTCTCTTGAAAAAGGAAATCCGGAGAAGATCAAAGAAGTGATGGATGATCTGAAAGAAAAAAGAGTGACAAAGCAGCCATTAGAGTATGCAAGTGCAGGAAGTACATTTAAGCGTCCGGAAGGATATTTCGCAGGAAAACTGATTGAAGATGCAGGACTTCGCGGATTCAGGGTCGGAGATGCACAGGTCTCTGAAAAGCATTGCGGTTTCGTGATCAACAGAGGGAATGCAAGCGCAGCAGAGGTTATGGAACTGATGCGTCAGGTAGAAGATAAAGTAGAAGAAAATTCAGGAGTCCGTCTGGAAGCGGAAGTAAGAAGAATAGGAGAGTTTTGATATGCGTTTTGTTATCGTAACAGGGATGTCAGGAGCGGGAAAATCAACAGCACTTAAGATGCTTGAGGATATGGGATATTTCTGTGTGGACAATCTGCCAATCTCAATGTTTCCTGGATTTGTGCAGATGATTGAGAATTCAGAAACTTCAATGAAGAAAGTGGCATTGGGAGTCGATGTGCGAAGCGGACAGGATATTTCTGGATTAGAGAAAGACCTTGAGCAAATGGATGAAAAGGGAATCAAATATGAGATTCTGTTTCTGGACGCAAAGGATTCTGTACTTGTAAAGCGATACAAAGAAACGAGAAGACAGCACCCTCTGAGCGGGTCGGGACGTGTGGATACCGGTATTGCGAAAGAACGTGAGAAGACCGCATTTTTGAAAATGAAGGCAACGTATATTCTTGATACAAGTAAGATGCTGACAAGAGAACTGAAGATTGAACTTGAGAAGATTTTTGTGAAAGGTGAGAGTTTTTGCAACCTCTATATCACAGTAATGTCCTTTGGCTTTAAATACGGGATTCCGCAGGACGCAGACCTTGTATTCGATGTGCGTTTTCTTCCGAATCCGTACTATATTGATACATTGAAAGAAAAAACAGGAAATGATCCGGAAGTCCAGGATTATGTCATGCAGAATGATAAGGGACCGATTTTCCTTGAAAAATTAAAAGACATGGTTGAATTTCTGATTCCAAATTATATTTTGGAGGGAAAAAACCAGCTTGTGATCGCAATTGGATGTACTGGCGGAAAGCATAGATCTGTAACGCTGGCAAATGCGTTATATCACACGCTTGAGACAGAGGAAAGTTATGGCGTCCGTATTGAACATCGTGATATTGGGAAGGATAGTATCACAAAGAGAAAGTAAAAGGTGGAAAATATGTCATTTTCTGGAAAAGTGAAGGAAGAGCTTGCAAGGAACATCAGTTCAGCCAGACATTGCCAGATTGCGGAACTGACGGCTTTTATTGGCATGTGCGGGACGGTTGTAATCAATAGTTTTGACCGGTGCAGTATCAAGATTCGTACAGAAAACATTTTAGTTGCAAGAAAGGTCTTTACATTAATAGAAAAAACATTTAATATAAGGAGTGATATTTCCGTTCGGAGAAATATAAAGAAGCAGACAGAGACCTATTCTGTTATCGTAAAAAAGCATGAAGATGCGATACGTATCTTACAGGCTACGAAGATGATAGGGGAACAGCAGGAGAATGCGGAAGAGTTGCATGCCGTGAATCCGATGATTGTTCAACAGGTTTGTTGTCGAAGAGCATTTCTCCGCGGAACGTTTCAGGCGTCCGGATCTATGAGTGATCCGAACAAGGCATATCATTTTGAGATTGTCTGTTCCACAGAAGAGATGGCACATCAGATCTGTGATCTGATCTGCAGTTTTTCTATGGACGCAAAGATCGTGCTCAGAAAAAAGTCGTATGTTGTTTACCTGAAAGAAGGAGCACAGATAGTAGATATTCTGAATATCATGGAGGCACATGTCTCATTAATGGAACTTGAGAATGTAAGAATTCTCAAGGAGATGAGAAATTCTGTGAACAGAAAAGTGAATTGTGAAACTGCCAATATTAATAAGACAGTATCAGCAGCAGTGAAACAGCTGGAAGATATTACATATTTGAGAGATCAGATAGGATTTGAGAATATACCGAAAGGATTAGTCGAGGCCGCTCTTGCCCGCCTCGAGCATCCGGAAGCAACATTGAAGGAACTAGGAGAATCCCTGAATCCTCCGGTTGGAAAATCGGGTATCAACCACAGACTGCGTAAGCTGAGTGAGATGGCAGACAAAGTTCGGCAAGAACAAGGAGGATTATTATGATTAAGACATCTGTTGTAGTGAAAGCGGACCCAGGGTTTGATGGACGGCCGATCGCCCTTCTCGTACAGGAAGCCAGCCAGTATGCGAGCAAAGTTTACATTCAGGTAGCCGAGAAGAACATCAATGCAAAGAGTATTATGGGTATGATGAGTCTGAATCTGATCGGAGGCGAGGAGATTACCGTTGTGACAGACGGCGAGGACGAGCAGAAAGCAGCTGAAGGCATTAAGACATTCTTTGCTAATGTATAATAACAATAAGATGGTAATTGAAGTCACAGAGAGATAACCATGTGATTACAAATGAATATAGAGGGGCTGTACTTTGAAGAGGAGTACAGCCATCTTTTTCTATGGGGGAGAGTTTGCAGCTGATGTGAACACAAATGATTTTTGAATAAGGAGGTATTTGTTTATGAAAAGAATGCTATTTGTTTACAATCCGAATTCAGGAATGGGACTTCTGAAGCCGAAACTTTCAGATGTGATCGACACATTTGTGAAGGGCGGATATGAGGTGACGGTTTATCCTACACAAAGAAGTCAGGATGCTGTAAGAAAAGTCAGTGAGTACAAAGAAGAATATGATCTCGTGGTATGTAGTGGCGGAGATGGTACATTGGATGAAGTCGTGACCGGTATGATGATGCGAGAAAATAAGACGCCAATCGGATATATTCCGGCCGGAACAACGAATGATTTTGCAAGTAGTCTGCATATTTCCAAGAATATGCTGGAGGCCGCAGATACAATTGTAACAGGAACACCATTTTCCTTTGATATCGGTCAGTTTAACGATGACTACTTCGTATATATTGCAGCCTTTGGCATTTTCACAGACGTGTCATATGAGACGAAGCAGAGTATGAAGAATATTCTTGGTCATATGGCTTATATTCTGGAAGGAACCAAGAGACTGTTCAATATTCCGTCTTATAAGATCAAAGTCACACATGACGGAGAGACGATTGAAGATGAGTTTATCTTTGGAATGGTGACAAATTCACGCTCTGTAGGAGGATTCAAAAGAATCACAGGAGAAAATGTTATTTTTGATGATGGCGTTTTTGAGGTGACACTCTTTAAAACACCAAAGAATCCAGTCGAGTTGAACGAACTGATTGGGGCAGTTGTGATGCGTCAGATTAATTCAGACAGAATATACTCCTTCAAGAGTGGTGAAGTCCTTTTTGAATCTGTTGAGGCAATTCCATGGACTCTGGATGGAGAGTACGGCGGTACTCATGAAGAAGTTGTAATTAAGAATAAAAACCAGGCACTTCAGATTATGGTCAAGGAAGAAGCCGTAGAAGATCTGAGTGAACAGTTAGTGGAAGCAGATGAAGTCTGAACACATAATCTGAAATATTTTCAGTGATATTTTAGAAAATCACCCCTTTTTTTGAATTTGAAGTTTGTTGAACAATTGCCGAAAACCGCGTAAAATCAAGGAAAAACGGCAATTTGAAAGAAAAGTAAAAATTTTTTGAAAAAAATTAAAAAAAGGGGTTGCATTTTCTGAAAGCCTGGTATATAATAACTATTGTCTTGTGGCGGTAACGAAAAAGACACAGACAAAAATGAATAAGGCTCCGTGGTCAAGCGGTCAAGACGCTAGCCTCTCACGCTGGAATCAGGGGTTCGATTCCCCTCGGAGTCACTGAAAAAAGCTCGTATTTACGAGCTTTTTTTGTGCTTGAAAATCATAAGTGAATCAATTAGTGAATCAAACGTGCGTTCGGCACATTTTTTGCAAAAAATTATAAGGAGGAAATCTTGAACATATTCCCCTCAGAGAATTTCAAGCGATCACTTTACTAGCGAATAAAAGGAAAAAGAAGAATAAAAATGCCTTGGCAGGTAATTCATGTGTGTGTGCATCTGAAGAACAATGTCAGGGCATTTTTGATTATTACTAGAGTGTGTGTCGAAAGTCTGTAAATACATAGACAGAGTTATGTTGGACACTATAGGATAAAAAAACTTTTTTAATAAAAAAGCCTTGATTTTAGGAGCTTTTTTAGTGTCGAAGAAAAAGTTGGCACAGTTCTTGCAGTATATAAGGGCAGAAAGAAAAGAAAGAGAGGAAGAAAAAATTGAAAAAATTTTTATTCGCAACACATGGAACTTTGGCAGCAGGGGCGAAGAGCACATTAGAATTACTCATAGGAAACGTTGCAGATATTACTTGTTTGACTGCATATGTAAATCCGGATGACAATGTGGATGAACAACTGAAAGCATATTTTTCAGAAGTTAGTGATGAAGATCAGGTAATCGTATGTACAGATCTGATGGGTGGAAGTGTCAATCAGAAAATCGTTCCGTACGCACAGAAAAAAAATGTATTTCTGATAGCAGGATTCAATCTGCCGCTGCTTCTGGAACTGGCAATGAACGAGGATAAAGTCACAGAGGAAGAATTGTTGGATTCTATAGAAGAGTCCAGAAAAAATATGATGCTCGTTCGGGTAGAAGTAACGGACAGCGGAACTGAGAAAGAAGAGGAAGAATTCTTAGCATAACAAAAAGAAAAGGAGAGAAAAAAGATGATTGTATGTTTAAGAGTAGATGAGAGATTAATTCATGGACAGGTTGCAATGACATGGACAAAGGAACTGAAACTGAATGGACTGGTAGTTGCAAGTGATGAGGCTGCATCAAATGAGATTCAGAAAATGACATTAAAGATGGCAGTGCCGGAAGGAATCAAATGTATCATCAAGTCGGTAGAAGATGTGACAACAATTCTGGATGATCCACGTTCAGAGTCTATGCGTCTGATGGTACTTGTACCGATGGTAAAAGATGCAGTTACATTGTGTAAACGTTACAAAAATATTGAAATGGTAAATATCGGAAATGCCGGTAAAATGACATCCGGAGAAAAGAAAATCTTATCAAAAGAAGTTATGCTGACAGCAGACGAACTGGAAGCACTGAAAGAACTGACAGAGCTTTATCCGGACACATTTTTCCAGGGAACACCGGCGATGGAAAAGAAAATGGCATCTGCAATATTAAAGGGATGTTGATTAAAATAGGATAGAGGAGGATGAGATCATGATGTTAGATGCATTTTTTGTAGCACTCGCTGTTTTTGTGGGAGTTGCAGGACATGAACTTTTTGGAATGGCAATGTTGAGCAGACCGATCGTAGTGGCACCGCTGGCAGGACTGCTTTTGGGAGATGTGCAGACAGGACTTATTGTAGGTGCATCATTGGAGTCGATTTTTATGGGAGTTGTAAACATCGGAATATCCAGTACAGCAGAACCGGCACTTGCAGCCGGACTTGCAACTGCTTTTGCAATTAATCTCGGAGGAAATGTCGGAACCATTATTCCAATCGTTTTCCCATTGGCAGTGCTTGGATTACAGTTAATGAACTTTATTTTCTCTTTTGTGATTGGTCCGTGCGCACCGAAATTTGAAGAACTTGCAAAAGAAGGAAAAGATAAAGAAATTACAATACTTCATTTTGGTTTATGGTTCGTACATTATGCGTTATATGCATTGATTCCGTTTTTTGCAGTATTGTTTGGTTCGGATGCTGTTCAGCGTATTCTGGAAATGATACCGGATGTAATTATGAACGGTCTGACGGTAGCGGGAAATATGCTTCCTGCAGTTGGTATGGCAATGCTTCTGCAGATGCTCTGGGATAATAAGATTGCAATCTATTTCCTGCTGGGATTTATTCTCGTAGCATATTTGGATCTTCCACTGATCGCAATTGCAGTATTGGGAACAATTATTGCGGTTGTGACAGCACAGCGTGATATGCAGTTAAAGAACAATCAGGCGGCACCGGTAGAAAAAACGAGTGAAGAGGAGGACTTTTTCGCATGAAATTAATGAATAATGTCAGTAAGGAAGAGAAAAAATTAATCAGAAAAATGTTCTGGAGATCCGGAGCAATGTATGCATCAGTAAATCCGGTTACCATGGGAGGAGGCGGTTTCTGCTATTCCATGATTCCGTTTATCAATCATTTTTATAAAGATAACGAAGAAAAAAGAAGAGAAGCATTGACACGTCATGTGAAATATTTCAGTACGACAATTCCGATGGCATCTTTTGTAATGGGAATTGCAGGCTCCATGGAAAAAGAGAACAGTGAAAAAACAGATTTTGATGCAGGATCCATTAACTCAATCAAGCTGAGTCTGATGGGACCGCTGGCCGGAATCGGCGATTCCTTATTCTGGGGCGTATGGCGTGTTGTTGCAGCCGGACTTGCAATCGGACTTGCCAATGCAGGAAATGTGCTTGCACCATTGATTTTCCTTCTTGCATTTAATATTCCGAACTACCTGTGCCGTTACTATGGAGCGTTTTTAGGATATTCTCTTGGCGCAAAATACATAGAAAAGATTTATTCTAACGGAATGATGGAGATTCTGACGAAGGCAGCGGGCATTGTCGGACTGATCATGGTCGGAGCGATGACGAGTAAAACGGTTCTGTTTACGACAATTCTTGATTTTACGATGAAAGGAAAATCCGTAATGGATGTACAGTCTTCTCTTGACAGTATTTTTATCGGAATTGTACCGCTTTTGCTTACATTTGGATGTTTTAAACTGTTAAAGAAGAAAGTAAATATCATTGTTTTGATCTTTGGAATTGTTGCATTGGGAATTATATTATCCGTTCTCGGAATCTGCTAAGGCAGGAGGAAAAGTTATGACAGGAAATCGTATCAGAGACAGTAAAAGAAATCCGTTTTTTCAGGTAAAAGTAAAAGACGGAAAATACAGCACGGAAAATCAGGTGAGTTATTATGGAAAAAAACTACCGGATGATACATTTTCCTTTGATGTTTCCAATCAGAAAGTACAGGCGAATCTGGATGAATTCGGAACGATAAGACATATTACATTTTTTCACGGAAATTATCTGATGGAAAGTAAGCCGGGGGTGTGGGTGGCAAAGGATTTTGTGCAGGAACATCAGTTGTCTGTTTCTGTAAAATGGAATGGACAGACAGAAAAATTATGTGAACATACAAAATATGTGGAGATGGATCTGGCAGAAAATCTGTTTCCACGCTGCAGGCATTATTTTCCGTGGGGAGAAGTCACGATTCTTGCCACAGCACCGATTACAGCAAAAGGAGAACGGCTGAGTTGTCTTCTTTATGAAGTAACGGTAAAAAATACAGGCAGAGAGGCGGCAGAGATGACGGTCTGTCTCCCTGCTTTGTATGAAAAGAAATATTCGGATACAAGAAATGTGTTGATGATAACAGCGGAGAGTGGAACGTATCAGGATGTTTCCTTTACACTGCAGCCAATGGAGCAGAAACGGGTTTCACTTCTGTTTGGAGATCCGAACCGGTATCAGGATATAGAAATGTTTTTAAGTAAAGATACGGATTTCTGGATGGAACAGACGTTACAGTATTTCCGGTCATTGACAGGAGAACTGAAGATGGAAGAAGATGCGATGGCAGGAATGCTTTTGCAGAGAGCATACCAGCAGGCGTTTGGTGCGTTTGCAATGTCAGGCGAGAATGAAATTCTGGGTTCCAACTGGGGAACGTATCCGGTCACACCACATGTATGGAATAAAGACATGTACTACTCCAGTCTGCCGTTTACACTGACAGAGCCGGAACTTTGTAAAAAATGTATTCTCTGGTTTGCAAAATATGGAATCAAATATAAAGGAACTAAATTCGAAGGCGGCGTCTTTCATTCATTGAGCAATTCGTTGTCTGTGATCATGCTTTCCGGTGCATATTATGAGTATTTCGGTGAGAAAGAATTTTTCCAACAGCATCCAAAGCTCTATAAGAAAATGAAAGCAATTCTTCAGACGGTTCTCGAAAGCCGTGAGGAAAATGAGCCTTATCTGTATCGTACAACGTGGATTTCCGATGCGTATGCACTGGGAAAGTATCATACAGGAACCAATCTCTGTATGTACCGCAGTTTTATGGCATTAGCAAGAATTGCGGAAGAAGTTTTCGGAGAGAAAAGTTATGCGGAAATGTTGAGAAGTGAAGCAGGAAAGACAAGAAAAGATATCGAACGGTATATGACTGCGAAGGGGCTCTTTGGAACACAGTATCTGGAAGGAATCAGTGGAATCGCAGAGGAAAAGAAGGAATGTGATTCTGCAGAAAAGTATCAGAAAGAGATGTTGGACCAGGGGCTTCAGTTTATAACAGATGTGAACCATGACGGAGAAATTTGTCTCAGAATGCATGATGGGGAAGAATCGGATACAACCCTGATGAAATACTACAAATATCAAAGTGAAGAGCAGGATACTTTGAAGCAGTATGGTCAGTTTACAGGAAGCAGAGAAAATCCTACTTACAGTGAACTGAGCAGAGGAATCAAGTGGGGAAATCAGTCCGGGGCAACATTTCCGGGATATATTTCGATTTTAAACGGTGCGGCAGAGAAAGAAAGCTGGTCAGGAGACGAAGGTAGATTTCGTGAGTTAGAAAGACTGACAGACCTGGATGGTTCCTGGTGGTGGTGGCCGTATAAGATCGGAGCGCAGACCGGTGATGTTGTGAGAATGAACAGCTGCGGAAAATGTGGATGGGGTGCAGGAATCTTTTTTATCCTTTTTATCACGGAATTTCTCGGAATCGAATACGATGCGCCGAAGGCGGTGTTCAGAATCCATCCTAAGCGGTTTATCGGCGGATTCTGCTGGAAAAATATGCGGATAGGAAATGCCCGATTTGATATTTCGGTTCGGTATGAGCATCATATGGCAGAGTTTTCTATGAAAAATAGAAGTACATTTCCGGTTTATGTAGAAATGAAAAAAAATCAGAAGAAATTAATTCCCCCAAACAACGAAGAGAAATGGAGTCAGGATTATGAATTTATTAAATAATATCACAACCTTTAAGGGCGAGCGGTCAAGAGCAGTATCTCCGGAAAATCCGACGGGAGAAAAGGGAAGAGCATGCATGGAAGACAGTGCACTCGGACCGCAGAGAAAAGGAAGAGGAAGTATCCGTCTTCCAATGGGAGAAGAGACGGTCATTGCAGATATAAAAGGACCGGGAATCATTCGTCATATCTGGATGACGATTCGTGAAAATACAGAAAAGGGAAGTTTTGTTATGCGTGATGTTGTACTCAGAATCTATTGGGACAACAGCAGCACTCCGGCGGTAGAAGCTCCACTGGGAGATTTCTTCTGCAACGGATTCGGTGAACGATGTGACATTGCGTCTCTGCCGATCGTAGTAAATCCAACGGGCGGTATGAACAGCTATTTTGAAATGCCGTTTCGTGAGAGAGCAAGAATTACCATTACAAATGAACATCCGAAAGACATTACTTCATTTTTCTATACAGTAAATTATGCGGAGACAGACAGTCTGCCGGAAAACACTCTGTATTTCCACGCATACTGGAAACGGGAAAGACAAACAGAACTGGCAAAAGATTACGTGATACTGGATAAGATTAAAGGAAAAGGCTATTATGTAGGAACATTTCTTGCGCTGACTGCACTGGAAAGATATTGGTGGGGAGAGGGTGAATTTAAGTTCTATCTGGATGGAGATGAAGAATTCCCGACAGTATCCTCCACAGGTTCTGAAGACTATTTCGGAGGTGCGTGGGCATTTCATCAGAAAGATGAGCTGGGAAGACCTTCCGTTAAGAACTATTCCACACTGTTTCTAGGTTATCCGTTTTATGAGACAAAGGACAAGACACGTGTACGGTTTGAAACAGGAAAATTAAATGCAGTACATGCATTTGGTGATGACAGTCTGCCGCGCCATGGTCTGTACCGCTGGCATATTCTGGATCCAATCGCATTTTCAGAAGATATCAAAGTAACTTTGCAGCAGATTGGAAATGATGATCTGTCATTGTTTGAACGTTCGGACGATGTGGCAACAGTGGCTTATTGGTATCAGGATTCTGCAGAAGGATTTGACCGGGCATTTCCGGACAGAAGAGCACGTCTGCCGAGGTAAGAATGCCGGGAGTTACTGCTCACAGGTTAACATGTGAACAGTAATCCCCGGGACAAAAAGCCATGAGATGGAAAAGAAAAGTGTTGTAGAGAAATTCAAAATTCATTATAATAGGGGTACGAAAAAGCAGAAAACCCGGGAGGTACTTTTTATGGAAGCAAAAGACAGGGTATATCAGGCACTGTGCAGGATGGCGAAGAGTGATTGTCAGATTACGGCGGCAGCACTTGCAGAAGAACTGAATTTAAGCCGACAGGTAGTCAGCCATTATCTGAACCGTCTTTTGGAAGAAGGCTGTGTGGAAAAGACACTTACCCGGCCGGTATGCTGGAATATCAGGAAACAACAGAGAGAGAACGTGCAGGGTTCTGTCAGTGAAGAAAGAAAAGAAATAGAAGAAGTGCTGCCGGAAGTACGCCGGGAAGATGTCTTTGATGCAATGATCGGTGCTGACGGCAGCCAGAAAAATGTAATTGAAAGATGCAAAGCGGCGGTGTCATATCCGCCGGACGGACTGCCGATATTGATTACAGGAGAAAGTGGAGTCGGAAAAAGCTTTCTGGCAAGACTGATCCATCAATATGCAATTTCCAGAGCCGTTATCAGGGAAAGTGCTCCGTTGGTAGTGCTGAATTGTGCAGATTATGCGAACAATCCAGAACTATTGTCGGCAGCACTTTTAGGGTACAAAAAGGGAAGCTTTACAGGAGCGGATACAGATAAAGAGGGGCTTTTGCAGGAAGCGGACGGCGGTTATCTCTTTCTGGACGAGGTTCACCGGTTGTCTTATGAAAACCAGGAAAAGCTTTTTGTTTTCATGGACACAGGAAGATATCGGCCACTTGGTGACAAAAACTGGAAAGCAGCGAAGGTAAGGTTTATTTTTGCGACGACGGAGGTACCTGAAAAAGTCCTTCTGGAAACATTTCGCCGGAGAATTACCGTGCAGATTTCAATCGGAAGTATTGCAGAAAGGCCGCTGATGGAACGGCTTCAGTTGATTTATCGGTTTTATCAGAAAGAAGCAGTAAAGATCAACAAGGATATATTGATTGAAAAGGATGCGATGCAGTATCTGTGTTTTTCAAAGTTACCCGGAAATATCGGAAAACTGGAAAATCTTGTGCAGGTAAGCTGTGCGGAAGCATATTTTCGGCAGCAGGAGAAGGAACTGTTGAAAATCTCTTCAAGAGAGCTGCAGAATGAGTCACCGGACAAGGACGATTCCTTGGAAGAAATTGTCTGCCCGATGAAAGTTTTGTGCAGTCAGGAATGTGAATCTGCGTATGAAGCATGTGTCACGGAGCATACCGTGAATGTTTCAACACTTTGGGAAGAGGTAGTGAAGGCATCCTGGGATGAGATCGATATGTTATATCTGCGGTATAAACATCAGATGAAGACTTGGGAAAAATACGTCACAGTGAGTTCTTTGGTGTTTGAAAATACGGCAAAGAAGATGTTTGAAAGCAGCTGCAGATTGGTGCTGAAACGCTATGGAATCCGTGTGACAGACCAATGTCTGAAGGAACTGTACCTGAGTTATAAGATGTTTTCGCAAATGGAATTGGATGCAGAGATGGAGTGGAAATTGTCTGTTTATTTTGAACAGGCTCTTTCAAGGGCACATTATATTGCAAAACGCCTTTTTGAGAAAGTGGCATCGTTGGAACAAGGCTGTGGAAAGCATGTTCTGTTTTTGTTTACACTTGCTTTGCATGAATATGTTGCAGAGTGTGTTGAACTGGCAGGTCTGATTGCTGCGCACGGAGATACCACGGCAAGCAGTATTGCAAAAGTGGTGAACCAGGCATGTGAAACCTTTGTGTTTGAAGCAATTGATGTGCCGATGGATTCTTCTTTTGATGCGACGATCGAGAAAGTAAAGAGTTATCTGGAAGATATCCCGGGGGGAAGAGGACTGATTCTGCTGGTAGATACAGGTTCTCTCAGCAGAATGTATACATTGATCAAAAACAGTCTGTCAGGGGATCTGATGATTATCAATAATGTTTCCACGGCAATTGCACTCGATATCGGAATTAAAATGCTGGGACATAGTTCCTTTACGGAAATTACACAGAGTACAAAGAAACTCTGTAGTTTTGATGTACAGTTTTTTGAAGGCCTTTCACAAGGAAAAAATATTGTCATATCCTGTATGTCCGGAGTGGGAATTGCGGAGAAGATTCAGGAAATGATGAAAAGCGTGTTCGGAGACTGTGGGCTTGATTTTATTACGATGGATTATAAGGAACTGATTCGGGCTTTGGATGAAAATGATGAAAAATCCTTTGAGCAGACACTGTTGATTTTGACGACTTCTTCACTTTCAGAAGGAGTAAAAACTCCATGGCTGAGTATGTATGACGTGTTGGATGGAAGTGGAGAACAGGTGCTGTGGGATTCTTTAAAGACAGTGATCAATCCGGAGCGGTTTGAAGTGCTCAAAAGAGAATTTGTAAAGTTTTTCTCAATGGAAGGTATTGTAAGCCGTCTGCAGTTTTTGAACCCTGCGGTTGTAGTTCAGGAAGTAGAATTGATTTTGATGCGGTATGAACAGTATTATACATTGGAAATGTCGGGGTATGTGAGACTAAATTTGTATATGCACATTGCATTTATGTTTGAACGTCTGATGATCGCACAGGATGATTATGAGGAAGAACAACGGGAATTATCTGAGCAAGAGCAGGAGTTCTATCGGATTTCACGGATTGTATTTTCAGAAGCAGAAAAAAAATACAGAATCAGACTGGATGAATATGAATTGTCGATGCTATACGAATTGTTTAAAAGCCTGATTAAGTAGCAAAGAGGAAATTCGATGGGACTGGAACTGAAGGTTGAGCAGAAACAAAGGGTATATCAGAAGCAGATTGAGCAGGCACGCATCCTGCAAATGAATGCACAGGAACTCGCTGTGTGTATTCAGGAGGCAGCATTGGAGAATCCGTTGATTGAACTGGAAGAAATGATGGATGTGCCGATAGAAGAACTGGTGAAGAAGGATGTGCGAGAAACTGATGAAACAGAAGCAGAGGTATCGGAGGATACCGACTGGAGATATACCGGCGGGCATCAGTCGCCAGAAGACTGGTGGACTCCACAGGGAGGAAAATCGGAAAGTCTTGTTGATATGATACATCAACAGCTGCTGACGATGTCAATTGGGGAAAAAGAAAAGGAAATTGTGGAAAAGTTGGCGGGAGCGTTGGACAGCAGAGGATATCTGGAGATTCCGGTGAAAAAACTGGCAAAATATATACCATGTTCGGTGCAGGAACTTCGGAGTGCATTAGAGATACTTAAATCATTGGAACCGGCAGGAATCGGTGCGACAGATTTGAAGGAATGTCTGATTCTGCAGTTGAGACGGCAGAAAGACTCCCGGCTTGCGGTTACATTGGTCAAAAATTATCTGGAAGACTTGCCGAAACATAGAATTTCAGCAATTGCAAAGGAACTGGGAGAGAACGAGGATGCGGTAAAAGATGCATTTGCCAGAATCAGGACCTTGAACCCAAAACCGGGAAGTATTTTCGGGGAAGGAACAACGGTGCTCTATGTGATACCAGATATTATTGTGTCGGAAGAACATGGAGAATACACAGCGGCATTGAACGAGGCTGTGTACCGGAAACTGCGGCTGAATGAATCCTATGTGAAGCTGAAGGATTCTGAGGAATCAGAGGTAAGAGAATATATTATTCAAAAACAGGCGCAGGCAGGGTGGCTGAAAACATGTATTGAACAGAGAAGTCATACACTGCAGAGAATCGCAGATATATTGATAGATTTCCAAAGGACATTTTTAGAGACGGGAAAGGATATGAAACCGCTCAGACAGAAGGACGTTGCACAGATCATGGAAGTGCATGAATCGACGGTCAGCAGGGCTGTAAAAGGAAAATATCTACAGTGTGGCAGAGGTGTATACGCACTGTCGGATTTTATGCCGAAAGGAATGGAAGAAGTCAGCAGTGATTCTGTAAAGCAGATGCTGAAGAAAATCATTCAAAATGAAGATAAGAAAAAACCACTGAGTGATCAGAAACTGGTAAAGAAACTGGAAGAAGAGGGTGTACAAATATCAAGAAGAACAGTGGCAAAATACAGGATGCAGATGGAAATTCCAGATGCATCCGGCAGAAAAGCAGAGTGAGCTGCGAATCAGAGCTGTTGGCTGAACTGATACCATTTTTTAGGAGTTGTGACATTAGGGTATGACTTCTTAAAAAATATTAATAGCAATTCAATGGTTAAATTGTATAGAAATAAAAACAATTTTAATGTTTGTAAAAAAAATATTGTGAAAATGTTAACAATAATTACGTCTGTGGATTGTTTTTTATGCAAAACATAAGATTGTCATTTATAAATTAATACGCTATAATATAGAAGAATTCTAAATAAATAATTCCTGATGATTTTCACGGGTGTCAGGATCTTTAAGAATTGGAGGAAAGAAATATGTTAGTATCAGCTACAGAAATGCTTCAGAAAGCAAAAGCAGGCCACTATGCAGTAGGACAGTTCAACATCAACAATCTTGAGTGGACAAAGGCTATTCTTACAACAGCACAGGAACTCAACTCACCAGTTATCCTTGGTGTATCTGAGGGTGCAGGAAAGTACATGACAGGATATAAGACTGTTGTAGGTATGGTAAACGGAATGATGGAAGAACTCGGAATCACAGTTCCGGTTGCTCTTCATCTTGACCACGGCAGCTACGAAGGATGCCTGAAATGTGTAGAAGCAGGATTCTCATCAATCATGTTTGACGGATCTCATTATCCAATCGACGAGAACGTTGAGAAGACAAAAGAACTCGTTAAGATCGCTCACGAGCACGGAATGTCAATCGAAGCAGAAGTTGGATCCATCGGTGGAGAAGAAGATGGAGTTATCGGAAGAGGTGAGTGCGCTGATCCGGAAGAGTGTAAGAGAGTAGCTGATCTGGGAATCGATTTCCTGGCAGCAGGTATCGGTAACATTCATGGTAAATATCCGGCAAACTGGGAAGGATTAAGTTTTGAGACTCTGGATGCTATTCAGCAGCGTACAGGAGCAATGCCACTCGTACTTCACGGTGGTACAGGTATCCCGGAAGATATGATCAAGAAAGCAATCTCTCTTGGAGTTGCTAAGATCAACGTTAATACAGAGTGTCAGCTTTCTTTCGCAGATGCTACACGTAAGTACATCGAAGCAGGAAAAGATCTTGAGGGTAAAGGATTTGACCCACGTAAACTTCTCAAACCAGGTGCAGACGCAATCATGGAAACAGTAAAAGAGAAGATGGAGTTATTCGGATCTGTCGGAAAAGCCTGAGAAGTTACTGCTCACACGGTGTGCGACCAGCAACGCATCTCGCCATTTTAAATCGCCTTTGGCGATGGGGCGAGATGCATTCAAGCCAAAACATGCATCCTCCGTGCCAATCAGCGGAGTGATTGACACGGGAGTGAACAGTAACCCTGCGAAGAACTTTTTTAAAAAAAGCACTTGCGTTTTAAAGCAAGTTGAGGTATACTGACTCACGTAGACAGAACAAGGGCGTTCCAATTATAATTGGAGTGCCCTTTTTTTATCGCTTGGGAAATGATCCGCATGATTGAATCAGAGTGGATGGAATGAAATCAGATCAGATCTGACTGGATCAGACGGATGATTTCCTGAGAGGTAATCTATTATGGGGTTTCCCGTAGTGTAATCGAATATTGTTCATTGCAGTGAACGGTAATCGAAGAATTAAGAGAAAAGGAAGGTATAGGGTATGAGCACAGAATTATTCAATGTAGCTGACATCTTTGGAGAAAATGTATTTAATGATACAGTTATGCAGGAGCGTCTGCCAAAGAAAGTTTACAAGAATCTGAGAAAGACAATTGAAGAAGGAAAAGACCTGGATCTCGAGACAGCAGATGTTATTGCTCACGAGATGAAAGAATGGGCGATTGAAAAAGGAGCGACTCACTATACACACTGGTTCCTGCCACTTACAGGAGTTACAGCAGAGAAGCATGATTCCTTTATCTCAGCGCCACTTCCGAGCGGAAAGGTTCTGATGACTTTCTCAGGAAAGGAATTGATCAAAGGTGAGCCGGATGCATCTTCATTCCCGTCAGGAGGACTGAGAGCAACATTCGAGGCAAGAGGATATACAGCATGGGATTGTACATCACCGGCATTCGTAAGACAGGACGCAGGCGGAGCTACACTTTGTATCCCAACAGCATTCTGCTCCTATACAGGAGAGGCACTGGATCAGAAGACACCGTTGCTTCGTTCTATGGAAGCTATCAATAAAGAAGCATTAAGACTTCTTCGTTTATTTGGAAATACAACATCTAAGAAGGTTACTCCATCTGTTGGAGCAGAGCAGGAGTACTTCCTTGTAGATGCAGAGAAGTTTGAAGAAAGAAAAGATCTGATCTACACAGGACGTACACTTTTTGGAGCAATGCCTCCGAAAGGACAGGAGCTTGATGATCATTACTTCGGAACAATCCGTCAGAGAATCGCATCCTTCATGAGAGATGTAAATATCCAGCTTTGGAAGGTGGGTGTTCCATCAAAGACACAGCATAACGAGGTTGCACCGGCACAGCATGAGCTGGCTCCGATTTATACAGAAGCTAATATCGCTGTAGATCAGAATCAGCTGACAATGCAGACATTGAAGAGAGTAGCTTGTCAGCATGGTCTGAAATGCCTGCTTCATGAGAAACCGTTCGCAGGAGTTAACGGCTCCGGTAAACATAACAACTGGTCTATTACAACAGATGATGGAATCAATCTTCTCGAACCAGGTAAGACACCTCATGAGAATACACAGTTCCTTCTTGTACTTGCCTGCATTATGAAGGCGGTTAATGTACATGCAGATCTGCTCAGAGAATCTGCAGCTGATCCGGGAAATGATCATAGACTTGGAGCAAATGAGGCACCTCCGGCAATTATCTCTATCTTCCTTGGAGAGCAGCTTGAGGATGTTGTTGAGCAGTTGATCAGTACAGGAGAAGCTACACACAGTCTGAAAGGCGGAAAGCTGGAGACAGGTGTAAGCACACTTCCAGATCTGTTCAAAGATGCAACAGACAGAAACAGAACATCACCGTTCGCATTTACAGGAAATAAGTTCGAGTTCCGTATGGTTGGATCAAGAGATTCTATTGCAAACCCGAATATCGTACTGAACACAATCGTTGCAGAAGCATTTGCAGATGCATGTGACATTCTTGAGAAGGCAGATGACTTTGATCTTGCAGTACATGATCTGATTAAAGAATACCTGACAGAGAACCAGAGAATCATCTTCAACGGAAACGGATACTCTGATGAGTGGGTTGCAGAGGCTGAGAGAAGAGGACTTCCGAATATTAAGTCTATGGTTGAAGCAATTCCGGCAATCACAACAGAGAAGGCTGTAGAATTGTTTGAGAGATTTAACGTATTCACAAAAGCAGAGCTTGAGTCCCGTGCAGAGATCCAGTATGAGGCATATGCTAAGGCAATCAATATTGAAGCCCGTACTATGATCGATATGGCAAGCAAACAGTTCCTGCCGGCATTTATCAAGTATACAAAGACACTGGCAGATACAATTAATGCTGTGAAGGCAGCAGGTGTTGATGCGACAGTTCAGACAGAGACACTTAAAGAAGTAAGTGCTCTGATGGCTGAGACAAAGGCAGCACTTGATAAGCTTGTAAAAGTGACAGGTGAGGCAGCAGCAAAAGAAGAAGGCGAAGTACAGGCTACATACTATCATACAGAGGTTGTTCCGGCTATGGATGCACTCCGCACACCGGTTGACAAACTTGAGATGATCGTGGATAAAGAAGCTTGGCCAATGCCATCTTACGGAGACCTGATCTTCGAGGTATAAAATACATTACAGAAAAGTAATTTGAAGTAAATGATTGGAAGTCATTATTCGGATAAAGAGTCTGGATAATGGCTTCTTTTTGCTGTACAGATCTGGCAGGCTGCATGACTCTTGCATGCAAGAAAGCAAAAATTGTTGTATAATAAGAATTGGTTCGTGTAGTTTGAGTGTGTTCTGCACGAATGAGAAAAAAGAAAGAGTGGAATAAAAATGCAGTCAGAAGCAGAACTTAGAAGTTTATTATCAAGAATAGATCACCGGGGATATCCGGCTTATAAAGATACAAAAGGACAGTACCGATTTCCGGGATATATTTTATCGATCGATCACGTACAGGGAGATCCGTTTGCGTCACCGTCAAAGGTAAGTGTACTGGTGAGTGGGAAGACAGCAGGATTCCCACAGAAATTATATTGTGGAAAATGTCAGAGAATTGCACTTCAGGACGAACTGCTGCGCCAGTTTGGAAGAAGGGCAGAGAGGTTTGCATTCAAGGCGAAAGGTTCAGGTAAGAGCGGACTGATCTCTGTCAGCAGATGCGGACAGGAAGTTTTGGAGAGAACCGCGTGTCAGATTCAGCCGGAGAACGGAAACATCCTTCTGAGAATGGAAATAGGATTTCCGGCAAATGGACGAACGATCAATGCAAGAGAGTTAGAGAAGATTTTATTTGATTTTGTTCCGGAGTGTGTAAAGGCATCCCTGTTTTACAAGAATCTGGATGCAAAGAGATTGAGAAGAATCGTAGATCTGGCAGAAGACCAGGAGTATATCCGTAAAGAACTTCCGAAACTTGGTCTTTGTGCTTTCGTGGCAAACGGAAGTGTACTGCCAAGGGAATCCGGAATTTCGTTCCGCCCGATGCGTGACGGAATTGCCTTCCAGTCTCCGAAGGAGCAGGAAGTGCAACTGGAACTTCCACATAAAGGAAAGATTACCGGTATGGGAATCCGTAAGGGGATTACTTTGATCGTCGGTGGAGGTTATCACGGAAAATCAACACTTTTGAAAGCATTGGAACTTGGAGTGTACAATCACATCGCAGGGGATGGAAGAGAGTATGTGATCACAGATGCGACAGCAGTGAAGTTACGTGCGGAGGATGGAAGAAGTATCCAGAAGACAGACATTTCCATGTTCATCAACGATCTTCCGAACGGAAAAGATACAACGTCATTCTGTACAGAAGATGCAAGTGGAAGTACTTCACAGGCAGCAAATGTGATTGAAGGAATTGAGGCCGGAACATCCCTGTTCCTGATTGATGAAGATACGAGTGCAACAAACTTTATGATCCGTGATGAGCTGATGCAGCGCGTGATCCACAGAGAGATGGAGCCGATCACGCCATTTATTGAAAGAATCAGAGAATTGTATGAAAATTATGGAATTTCGACAGTGATCGTTGCAGGAAGTTCGGGAGCTTATTTCCATATCGCAGACAGCATTATCCAAATGGATCGTTATGTTCCGAAAGACATTACAGTACTGGCGAAAAAGGAAGCAGAGAACTTTCCACAGATCAGTGTGCCGGAGCAGTCGGCAAAAAAACCGGCTTATGACAGAGTGCCGCGACCGGATAAAGCATTTCGCGGAAATGACAGGATCAAGATGAAGACGATGGGAAAAGAATCTGTGATGATCAACAGGGATGCGATCGATCTGAGATACTTAGAGCAGATTGCAGATAGTGAGCAAGTGACAGCACTGGGATATTGTGTACGATATGCACAGAAGCATTTGATTGACGGAAAGAAGAATCTGATCCAGATTGTAGATGAGCTGGAAGAAGTGATGCAGAATAAATCGCTGGCGGCATTATGCGAGAGTACATCAAGTGTATCTTGTATGGCAGTGCCGAGAAGACAGGAAATATTTGCATGTTTTGATAGATATAGAGCACTTAGGTTAGTATGATATAGGAGTGGCGGACATGAAATTAGAGAATGGAAGACCAGAAAACACAGAAGGAAGATTACAGAAGGAAATCAGGGTATATGATTTCCTCGACAAGCTTGGTGTGGAATACCAGAGAGTAGACCATGAGGCGGCAATGACAATGGAAGCCTGTGAAGAAATCGATAGAACACTTGGAGATGGAACCGCAATCTGCAAGAATCTGTTCCTTTGCAATCGACAGGAAACAGAGTTTTATCTGCTTCTGATGCCGGGAGACAAGCCATTTAAGACGAAAAATTTGTCGGCACAGATAGGCTCTGCCAGACTTTCCTTTGCAAAGCCGGAGTATATGGAGAAGTATCTGGACATTACACCGGGATCCGTCAGCGTTATGGGACTTATGAATGATACAGAGGGGAAAGTACAGCTTCTGATCGATGAGGATGTAATGAAAGATCCGTATTTTGGGTGTCATCCGTGTATCAACACATCCAGCTTGAAGATTCGTACATCTGATTTGATTGCAAAGATCATTCCGGCGCTGAAGCATGCACCGAAGATGGTGAAACTTCCGGGAGCGGAGGAGCAACAGTAGTAGTGAAAGTGTAATTAATAGACATTAGGTCCATTTCCTGTTGGTTGTATATTTTTCGTGAATTTGCTATAATTTATATGTTGATATGATACAAGGGTCAAAAGGTCATGCGTTTCTTGCTTGCATGAAATGCGAAGCAATCCGTGTATCATAGGGGTCAAAATACCTTTTGCCCCCAACATCTTGATATATGAAGAGCAGGTATCATTTTCAGGATTAATGCGTAGAAGATAAAAGGAGAACTATAGTGTCTGAAGAAAATAAAGTGATAGATAAAGTGAATACATCAGAAATAGTCGAGCAGCTGGTGGAGACAGAGGCGATACCACCGCTGAATACGGAACCAACACATCCTGTACAGCCACCGGTAGAACCAGCGCAGAAGCTGGAAGATTATTACAAAGAGACTGCGGAGGATCGTGTAGCCGAGGAAGAGTATGAGCAGGCGGTTAAAGATCCGCAGAACAGGAAGGAGAAGATCGATCAGATCAAGAGTATTTTCCACCGCAGTGGGGAGAAGAAGTTTTCCAGAGAAGAAGTGATTCTTTCTAAGATTCGACCGGAGGATATGCTGGAATATCTGACGTTGGAGCAGCGCAGACTGGAATGCTTACAGAAAGCAAGACAGAGCCGGAATGAGAAGCTTCTCAAGGTACTTCAGCTTGCGGCGATACTTGCAGCAATTGTAGCGGTTGTCGCTTTACTGAAGGATAATCCGGTCGTTCTTGTGAACATTCTGTATATGCTTGGTATTGTAGCAGCAATCTGGATCTGGAAGAATCCGGGAAAGAAGTAAATTTACTGTAATGAGGTGATGATATGAAGTTTTTTCATTTATCAGACCTGCATATAGGAAAGCAATTACATCACTATAACCTCCGGGAGGATCAGGAACATATCCTTGCGGAGGTTCTTTCATATGCAGCGTCCATACATCCGGATGCAATTGTTATTGCAGGAGACATTTATGATAAATCAGTGCCATCAGGAGAAGCGGTAAGTCTGTTTGATGAATTCTTGACAGCTCTGGCAAAGATTGAACCGGTGATTCCGGTTCTTATCATATCGGGAAATCATGATTCGGCACAGCGGCTTGATTATGCCAGTCGTTTGCTTGGAAGCCATCAGATTTATATTGCGGGTCAGGCTCCAGAGGAAGAAGAGGATGGTCTGAAAAAGATTACTTTGACAGATGAATTTGGAGAAACGGATTTCTGGCTGCTTCCATTTTTGAAGCCTGGATATGTGCGCAAGATCTTTGGCGGAGAGGCGCCGGAGAGTTATACGGCTGCTGTGCAAGGACTTCTGGAACGGGAGAAGATTGATTTTTCCAGAAGAAATGTACTGGTTTCCCATCAGTTTTATACAGGGAAGGTGGAGACTCCAACAACGTGTGAATCAGAAGTATTATCTGTTGGAGGCATTGATAATGTAGATATTTCCGCAGTACAGGAGTTTGATTATGTAGCGCTTGGACATTTACATGGTGCACAGAGAGTCGGACAGGAGAAGATCCGCTACTGCGGAACATTGTTGAAATATTCAGTCAGTGAAGCAAACCAGAAGAAGACACTTCATGTAGTTGAACTGAAAGAAAAAGGGAGCGAGCCAGAGATTCAGAAGCTGCCGCTGCATCCACTTCGTGATGTGAGAAAACTTAGGGGAACGCTGGAAGAGATCCTTGAAGCGGAGGACGGAAGAGGAAGCGAAGATTATGTCAGTGTGACGCTGACAGATGAGGTTGATCCGTACAAACCAAAGGAACAGTTGGAAAGAAAGTTCCATCATATCCTCGAAGTACGGATGGATAATGAAAGGACGAGACAGAAGCTGGAATTTTCTGAAGAACAGATACGGATCGGTACTCCGTTTGAAACATTTTGTGATTTCTACAAAGAGATGCAGGGGCAGGAAATGTCTGAGCAGGAACAAAAGATTTTAAGAGAGATTCTAAGTGAAATGAAAGGGGAAGACGTATGAGACCGGTGAGATTGACGATGTCCGCATTCGGATCTTATGCGGGTGTCCAGGAGATAGATTTTACAAAGATTCACAGCGGATTATTTCTGATCACCGGAGATACAGGTGCAGGAAAAACAACCATCTTTGATGCAATCATGTATGCACTGTATGACCGGACGAGTGGCGGACGCAGGGATGGAAATATGATGCGCAGCCAGTATGCATCAGAAGATACAGACACTTATGTTGAATATGTGTTTTCTTATCGGGGACAGGAATATACCGTGCGTCGTAATCCAGAATATCTCCGAGTCGGAAAGAGGAGAAAAGCAGATGGAAGCCTCCGGTATGTGAAAGAGACAGCGAAGGTAAGTCTCCTTCTTCCGGACGGAAGGGAATACCAGGGGAAGAAGCGAGAGACAGACCAGAAGATTCAGGAAATCATTGGTCTTGATGCGGGACAGTTTACACAGATTGCCATGATCGCGCAGGGAGATTTCTTAAAGCTTCTTCATGCAGAATCGAAAGAACGTAAAAAGATCTTCTCACAGATTTTCCAGACACAAATCTACTGGCGAATCCAGGAAGCGCTGAAAGAAAAAGGAAAAGATCTGTATATTGCGCTGAAGGAAAGTGAATCAGACATCCGGCGTGAGATGGAGCGTGTGGAACCGGAGAATACAGAACAGCAGGATCTGGCAGAACAGTGGAAAGAACTCAGTGAGTTATCCATGCCGGAAGGGGAAAAGGTTCTGGAGGTTGTGAAAAACTTTCTTGAATACGAAGAAAGTTGTGGAAAAGTCTTAAACAAAGAATCAGAGGAACTTAAGAAACGGTCCGAAACACTTCGAATGCTGATTCAGAAGAAAGAAGAGAAGAATAAGATATTTGACCGTTTGGAAATGGAAGAGAAGAGTTTGCTTCTTCTGAATGCAAAACAGGACGAGATGGAAACTTGTCGGGTTCAGGCAGGGCTTGGACACCGGGCAGAGCAGGCGAGACATTTGGAAGTGCAGGCTCTTCGAACAGCAAAATCCGTGCGGCAGATACAGGGAGAGATCGAGCAGATCACTGCATGGCAGAAGGGACAGGAAAAGGAACTTTCCGAGGTTAAAGAAAAAGCGGAAGAACTGGAAGATATTTTTGCAAAGGAAGAACCGCAAATGCTGAAAAGAATTTCACAGTTATCGGATCTTCTTCCACATTACACAAATGTGCGTAAGTATTCGAAAGAATATGACAATCAGACAGAAGCTATGCGACAGTGTATACAGAACTGTCAGGAAGCATCAGCAAAGTATGAGGAAGCATATGCGAAATTCTTTCAGGAGCAGGCGGGAATCCTGGCAAAGGAATTACGAGAAGGTATTCCATGTCCAGTTTGCGGATCAATAGAACATCCGCATCCGGCAAAGATTTCCGGAGAAGCACCGGATAAAGAGACGGTAGAGAAACTGAAGCAAAGACGTGACCTGCTGGAACAAAAAAGAATGCAGCAGCAGGAAAAATTTCAGATATGTAAAGCACAGCTTGAATCAGAACAACGTATTCCCGGAGATAATCCTGTGAAAGAAGAGCAGGTGAAAGAAGAGCTTCAGAAGATACAGGTTGAACTGGATCGGAAGAAGAATGAAACAAAGCAGGCACAGGAACATTGCCGTAAGATGACGGAGGAAAGCAGACGTCAGGCAGGAAAACTGGAGGGACTTCGAGGCCAGAAGGCAGAACTTGAGAAGCGTTTTGTAAAAGAGCAGGAAGAGTTCCGAGAGGAGATCAGCCGACAGGAATTTACTTCACAGGAAGAATTCCGTGAGGCGAAACAGTGGATCGAAGGGTGGCGGGAGAAAGACAAAGAAGTGAAAGAACATGACCGCCAACTGTTAGAGAAAAAGGCAAAGATCGAGACGCTGAAGGAACAGACTGCAGGCGAAAAGCGGGAAGATCCGCAGCAGGAGATAGAAAAGCGAAATGAAGTAGAACATCTGTTGAAAGAAAAACAGGATCATCAGATGCAGCTTCACAGCAGATGGACAGGTAACCAGAATGCGTACAAGAATCTGAAACAATATTTTTCTTCGCAGGAACTTCTGCGAAAAGAATATGAGGTACTTTCCAACCTGAGCAAGACTGCAAATGGCAATTTGAGCGGCAGTGTGAAACTTGATTTTGAGACGTATGTACAGCGGACTTATTTCCGGCAGATCATTCAGGCGGCAAACCGCAGGCTGGCGCGGATGACATCAAATGAATTTATTTTACAGTGCAGGGAGATTCAGGATCTGAGCAGTCAGGGACAGGCCGGCCTTGATCTGGATGTCTATGATCTGGTGACAGATTCTGTCAGAGATGTGAAGTCTCTTTCAGGAGGAGAATCCTTTATGGCAGCCTTATCAATGGCATTGGGACTTGCAGATATTATCCAGAATACAGCCGGAGCAGTGAGTCTGGAGACGATGTTTGTAGATGAAGGATTCGGATCTCTGGATGATGCATCAAGAGATCGTGCGATTCAGATTCTCAAAGAACTTGCAGGAGAGAAAGGACTGGTTGGAATCATTTCCCATGTAAATGAATTGAAAGAGCAGATTGACTGGAAATTAAATATTACAAAGACGGAGCATGGAAGTCGGGCAAAATGGGAAATCTAAAAGCATAAGGCAATAATAGGGACAGCTACGAAGAAGGACAGAATACAGGCAGGTGCGGAAAATGAAACAAAATGGAATGAGAGAAAGAAAAGGAAGGATTTCAAGATACGGAAGAAGGATGTTGGCAGTTCTGCTCAGCGCAGGGATACTGCTGACAGAAACTCTTCCGGTATTCGGAACAGAAAATACGGAGGAAACGGCACGCCCACATCAGCTTTATTGCACAGTACTTGGAGACAGTATTGCGAAAGGTTACACTTGCGATAAATCCTGGATGGAGAATTATGGAAGTCTGGCAGCAAAGGAAATAGCATATAGCGAAGGGTGCAGATATATTTATCACAATTATGCAAGAACAGGTCTTGATACAGCAGGATTGAACGAAAAGTATTTGTCAAAGCAGGATGTGCAGACGAATCTTGCAAAAGCAGATGTTATTTTTATAACAATTGGTTCGAATGACCTGCTCAACGAATGTAAGCGTGTGGTTCAGGAAATCCTGAAGACAGATACAAAATTTAAAAGTGCGGATGAGGCACTTGCATCTTTGAAAGAGTCTGTAAAGAAGAATCCGCTGCTTGTGCTGAGTGCGATCAACGCGTTGAACAACTGGGATTATAATTCCTTTGAAAAAGAATGGATCCAGATGATGAAGACAGTAAATTCATTGAAAAAGGACGATGCAAAAGTGATCGTGACTACAATTTATAATCCGGCAGGAAATATGAAGCTTCCATCTACGCTGAATAAAATTGTAGAAGACATTATTGAAAATATGAACGCGATCATTGAAAAACGTGCGGGAAAATACGATTATGAAGTTGCGGATGTGTATCAGTCATCTGTGATATCTCATCTGCAGAAAGACGGAGTACATCCGGATTCTCAGGGGCAGCAGATCATTGCAGATCTGGTTTGTAAGGAATACGAAAAGTAAAAAAGAAGCATTCTTTGTGTTGGTTCTTATATGGAACAATGCAGAGAGTGCTTTGTTCGTTTTGCAAGAAATAGAACTGTCACATTTATAACACAAAACATTCACAGAATCCTGATACTTTTGAAAGGTCAAAAATCTCGGTTTGTCTGCATAGATATAGACTGGAAGAAATATAGGGAGGTAAGACTTTGATAGAAGTAAAGAATCTTGTGAAGAAGTATGGAAATCATACAGCAGTAGATCATTTAAACTTCACAATAGAGGAAGGGCATGTCTACGGCTTTCTTGGACCGAATGGGGCGGGGAAATCAACAACGATGAATATTATGACAGGATACCTCGGTGCTACCGAAGGAGAAGTACTGATTAATGGACATGATATTCTGAAAGAACCTGAGGAGGCGAAAAAGCAGATTGGTTATCTGCCGGAATTGCCACCGTTGTATATGGAGATGACAGTCCGTGAATATCTGGAATTTGTAGCGGAGTTGAAAGGAATCGCTAAGAATAAAAGAGAAGAGTCTATCAATGAAGTAGAGAAGATGGTGAAGATCTGGGAAGTGGAAAACCGTCTGATCAGGAATTTGTCGAAAGGATATCGTCAGAGAGTCGGACTGGCACAGGCAGTGCTTGGATTTCCGGAGATCATTATTCTTGATGAACCAAGTGTCGGACTTGATCCAAAACAGATCATAGAGATCCGTGAACTGATCCGTCAGCTTGCGGAGAAACATACGGTGATCCTGAGTTCTCATATTCTGGCGGAAGTCCGTGAAGTCTGCGATTATATTTTGATCATTTCCAAAGGAAAACTGGTCGCAAGCGATACGCCGGAGAACCTGGAACGGAATCTGGGAGATTCTGATCTGATTGAGATCGAGACGAAAGCAAGCCCGGACGAAGTTCGAAGAATTCTTGAGACAGTAGATGGAATTCGAAGCATTTCTACAAAGCAGCTGGAAAATGGAATCACATGGGCTCAGATTCAGGAAAAGAAAAATACAGATATACGTGAGAAAGTATTTCAGGCATTTGCACAGAATCATCAGCCACTGCTGAAACTGAATCCGCTGCAGGTAAGTCTTGAAGATGTCTTTATGGAACTGACGCAGAGCGACAGGGCAGCAGAAGAATATGCAGAAAAGGCGAAGAAGAAAGAAACGGAGGACATGAAAGATGCTGGCGATTTATAAAAGAGAAGTACGCTCCTATTTTCAGTCTATGGTGGGATGCGTGTTTGTTGCATTTCTTATTGCATTTACAGGAATCTACTTTATGGCATATAACCTGACAGCCGGATATCCATACTTTTCCTATACGCTTTCAGGTACACTGATCGTATTTATAGTAGGGATTCCGCTGATCACGATGCGCAGTTTTTCAGAAGAGCGTAAAAATAAGACAGATCAGCTGCTTCTGACAGCTCCGGTCAGTCTGTGGAAGGTTGTGCTTGGAAAATATCTTGCAATGGTAACGGTAATTGGAATCCCGAATGTGATCTTCTGTGCGTTCCCATTAATCATTAAGGCACAGGGAACTGCATATCTGAAAGTAGATTACATATCCATCGGGGTATTCTTCCTGTTGGGCTGTGTATATGCGGCGATCGGCATGTTCCTGTCTGCTCTGACAGAAAGTCAGATAATCGCATTTATCAGTACATTTGGTATTCTGCTTATCTTGTATCTTTGGAATGGAATTCTTTCCATGCTTCCAAGCAGTGCAGTTAGCGGATTGGTCGGTGTGCTTATTATTCTGACTCTGATTGTTGTTTATATTTATCAGATGACAGGAAATATAGTGATTGCCGGTGTGATCGAAGCAGTTGGTGTGATCGCCGGTGTGGTCGTGTACTTTGTAAAATCAAGTCTTTATGAAAACCTGCTGACAAAGATGCTTGGAAGACTGGCACTTGCAGATGTATTTACGGATATCACTTCGAACAGTATTGTAGATATAACAGGAATCGCGCTGTATCTTTCACTGATCGTAGTCTTTGTGTTCCTGACAGTACAGGCAATCCAGAAGAGACGTTGGAATTAGGAGGGCATGAAAGTGGATAGAAGAAAGAAAACAACAGGAAAGATCAAAGGGATGTTCCACACCTCCGGTACAAAGCACGGATCTTACAGTGTGGGGCTGACAGTACTTGTAATCGCGATTGTTATTGTGTTCAATCTGGTAATCGGACAGATCCCGGAAGCTTATCGCAATCTGGATATGAGCAGTACAAAGATTTATGAAATTTCAGATACAACAAAGGATCTGCTGAGCGGATTGAATGATAAAGTCGATATGAAAGTTCTTGCGGTAAAGAAAGACACGGATGACAGGATTAAGACATTTATCAGTAAATATGCAGCACTTTCAGATGAGATCAATGTTGAGTGGATCGATCCGGTTCTGCATCCGTCAGCATTGACAGAGTATAATACATCCGAAAATACAATCGTTGTATCTTGTGAAGCAACAGGAAAGACAACAACTATTTCTTTTGACAAGATTCTTGTTATGGATATGTCTTCCTATTATTCAGGAAATGCATCTTATTCAGAATTTGACGGAGATGGCCAGTTGACAAGTGCGGTGAATTATGTGACAAGTGATGTGCAGAAGACAATCTATAAAGTAAGCGGGCATGGAGAGGCGGAACTGTCATCTACAGTTACAGATTTGATGAGTAAAAATAATTACACGCTGACAGAGCTGAACCTTCTGATGGCAGATTCCATTCCGGATGATTGTGATCTTCTGCTTATGAATGCACCGACGAATGACCTTTCAGAAAATGAAGTGACACTTCTGACAAATTATCTGGCAGCAGGTGGAAAAGTAATGTGTCTGCTTGGAGATACCTCTCTGACGGATTTCCCAAATCTGGCAAGTGTGCTGAAGGTGTATGGAATTGAAGGTGTAGATGGTTATATTGCGGATCCGACAAGATGTTATCAGAACCAGCCATATTATATCTTCCCACAGTTGAATGTATCCGGTGATCTTGCGAACGGAATCAGTTCTCAGATGGTGCTTTTGACGAATGCACATGGAATGACATTGACAGATCCGACACGAGATACGATAACAACAAGTGCATTTATGGAGACATCGGAAAATGGATACGCAGTAACAGAGTCCGAACAGAAACAGGGAACGTATGAACTTGGAGTTGTCGCAACAGAGACAATTTCTTCGGGAGATGATTCTTCTTCGGATAGTTCAGATGCCGAGGCAACAGATACAACAACTGATGATAGTGAAAGTACGGAAGATTCTGAGGAAAGCAGTGCAACAGAAGCCCGTCTGACGGTGATCTCCGCAGGAAGTCTGATCGATCAGAATATTACAGATGCATTTTCACAGCTTGAGAATACACAGATCTTTATGAATGCAGTAAGTGCAAACTTTGACGGAGTACAGAATCTGTCCATTGAGGCAAAGAGTCTTGGAACAGAGTATAATACGATACAGCATGCCGGTCTGTTCAGCCTTCTTGTAATTTTTGGAATCCCGGCAGTGATTCTGATCGCCGGATTCAGCGTATGGTTCAGAAGAAGAAAAGCTTAAGGAGGAAGAAAATTAGAATGAAGAAAAAGAAAGGGCCATTGATTCTGATCGGTGTTCTGGTGTTGCTCCTTATCCTCTATTTTGCCTTAAGCACATGGAATAAGAAGCAGGATTCCAAGGAAGAAGAAACGGTGAAAGTGACAGACCTGAAGACCTCAGAGATTACCGGGGTGAAATATAATCTTGGTACGGGTGAAATGAATTTTGAGAAAGACGGAGATACCTGGTACTATACCGCAGATAAAGATTTCCCATTGCGTCAGAGTTATCCGAAGACAGTGGCTGATGCTATGGGACAGTTGAGTGCGGATCGAGAACTTGAGGATGCGGATGCGCTGGAAGAATATGGATTAGATCATCCGACTTATACAGTTACACTGACAGATGAAGATGGAACTGTGACAACAATCAAGGTTGGGAATGCGACCGGAAATGATTACTATGCGACAGTGGACGATACGGAAAAGGTTTATACAATTCCGGCGACTTCATTGGATGATATCCAGACAGAACTGGATCAGATTGCTCAGCTGGATACTTATCCAAGTATCGGAAGTGGAAATCTGAAAAAAGAAGTGATCACACAGAACGGTGAGACAACAACCTATGATTCCGAAAATGAGGATCAGGCAGAAGATGTTGCAGCAGTAGCCGGAGGACTTGGTGCTGTGAAGCTGTCAGAGGCGGCGGATTATTCTGTAGATGATGCGGATCTTGCAGGGTATGGTCTGGATGCGACTTCCAGAATCACAGTAGAAGTTACTTATACAAGCGATGATGAAGATCAGACAATGACGCTTTACATCGGAGGAGAAAATGGAAGTGGAGACAGATATGTCATGATGAATGATTCTAGAATTGTTTATCTGATTTCTGATGAAATCTGCAAAAATATTTTGAATCAATAAAGAATGGTAATCGTTCAGAGGAAAGTGAAAAATTCGGTATATTTCCTCCGGGCGGTTACCACATTTTATATTTATTTAATTGACTTTTATTCGAAAACAGCGCAGAATAAAGCACATATCGTTTTTATAGAAAATGCATAGCATTTTGGAGGTTGGCTCTGAACAGTTAGAGATAATATAATTGGCGAGATGCACAGCAGAGAAGTATGGGCAGTAAAAATGTGCATGAGCAGATTTATCAAGAAAGAAGGATTTGTATGAAAGAAAAATTTTTACGTTTTATGCAGGGCAGATATGGCGTGGATCAGTTTTCTAAAGGTCTGCTCATTGCCGGACTGGTAGTAGTACTCCTGTCTTCATTTTTTGCAGGAGGAAGGTCAGGATCATTATTCTATTTACTTGGATGGATATTGATCATTTATTGTTATTTTCGTATATTCTCCAAAAATGTATCTAAACGATATGCGGAAAATCAGAAGTATCTTGCAAAGACATACAAGATTAGGACTTATATTCAGCGGCAGAAGAACAGTCTGGCGCAAAGAAAGGCATATCATATTTATAAATGTCCGGGGTGCAAACAGAAGATTCGTATTCCGAAGGGGAAAGGAAAGATTGAGATCCGATGCCCGAAGTGTGGAACAACATTTATTAAGAAGAGTTGATGTGTTTACTGGAGAGAAACCATCTGTTATGATAGGTAGTGCGTGTTAGAATGAATGCGAGAGAAAGAATGAGAGGACGGGAAGGATGTCAGATCCATACAGTATATTAGGTGTAGACAGGAATGCTACGGATGAAGATGTGAAGAAAGCTTATCGAAAGCTGAGCAGACAATATCATCCGGATGCGAATATCAATAATCCGAAGAAAGATGAGGCTGAGGCGAAGTTTAAGGAAGTGCAGCAGGCTTATCAGCAGATTATAGATGAACGCGAAAAAGGATATACTTCCGGATATGGTTCGAGTGATGGTTCAGGTTATGGAGGTTACGACCCGTTTGGAGGATTCGGCGGTTTTGGTTCTTATGGATATGGTTCAGCAGGAAGTACGGGTAGAACTTCCGGGATGAGTGAGGAAGATGCACATCTGAATGCGGCAGCTAATTACATACGAAGCGGACATTATAAAGAAGCTCTTAACGTACTTGCCGGAATCAGCCAGCATAGTGCAAGATGGTATTTCTACAGCGCATCGGCGAATTCCGGATTAGGAAATAACGTGACTGCATTGGAACATGCGAGAGAAGCAGTTCGTCTGGAACCACAGAATATGCAGTATCAGATGTTGCTTCAACAGCTGGAAGGTGGCGGAAACTGGTATCAGACAAGACAGACAATGTACGGATATCCCGGAACCTATAATAGCAGCTGGTGCGTGAAATTATGTATTGCCAATCTGATGTGCAATATTTGCTGTAACAGTGGCGGACTGTGCCTGGGAGGCGGTCCGGGTAGCGGAACATTTATGTAAGAGGAATAGAAGAGGAGAACCGAGAATGTTAACACAGTTTTCGAGAACAGAACTGCTTTTAGGTAAGGAAGCAATGAACAGGCTGGAAGGCGCCCGCGTTGCAGTGTTCGGCATTGGTGGTGTCGGCGGCTATGTCTGTGAGGCACTTGTAAGAAGTGGTGTAGGAAAATTTGACTTGATCGATGATGATAAAGTGTGTCTGACGAACTTGAATCGTCAGATCATTGCAACGAGAAAAACAGTTGGGAAATATAAAACAGATGTGATGAAAGACAGAATTCTGGAGATTAATCCGAAGGCAGAGGTGAATATTCACAATTGCTTTTTTTTGCCAGATACTGCAGATGAATTCCCTTTTGAAGAATATGATTATGTTGTGGATGCAGTAGATACTGTGACGGCTAAGATTGCGCTTGTCATGAAGTGTAAAGAACTGAATGTGCCGATCATCAGCAGTATGGGGGCGGGGAATAAGCTGGATGCAAGTGCCTTTCGCGTGGCGGATATCTATAAGACGAAGGTGTGTCCGTTGGCAAAGGTAATGCGCCGTGAATTGAAGAAGCGCGGTGTGAAGAAGCTGAAGGTAGTTTATTCAGAAGAACAGCCAACCCGGCCGTTGGAAGATATGTCTATCAGTTGTCGTGCAAACTGTATTTGTCCGCCGGGAGCAGAACATAAATGTACAGAGCGCCGGGATATTCCTGGAAGTGTTGCGTTTGTACCATCTGTAGCCGGTCTGATCATTGCAGGAGAAGTTGTAAAAGATTTGGCAGGAATTAAGAAAAAATAGGATAACGGGGGAAGAAAATGGGTATTTCAATAGAAGAACTCCGCAAGCTGGAGAAAGATAGTTATCAGATCCTGGATATCAGAAATGAGACAGAGATTTCACATGGAGCAATTCCGGGAGCGATTGCGGTTGCGGAAGATGCAATTGACGGGCATCCGGAGATTGATTTTACAAAGAAACTGGTCATCTGCTGCAGCAGAGGAGAGCATAGTGTGGAAGTTGCAGAGACACTGGAAGAAAAAGGTGTTGATGCAGTCAGTCTGAACGGCGGATATATTGCCTGGCTGATTGATACGATGAAGCAAAAAGAGGCGGAGGATGCGAAAGAAGAAGTGAACTTCGCAAAAGAGGTAGAGCAGAGTTTAAGGAAGAAGTTCAGAAAAAACATCTGGTGCAAGTTTACCAAGGCGATCAATGAGTATGAGCTGGTAAAACCGGGAGACAGAATTGCAGTCTGCATCTCCGGTGGAAAAGATTCCATGCTGATGGCAAAGCTTTTTCAGGAATTAAAGCGTCATAATAAATTTGATTTTGAAGTGAAATTCCTTGTGATGGATCCGGGATACAGCCCGGCGAACCGCCAGGTGATCGAGGAGAATGCAAGACGTCTGGAGATCCCGATTGAGATTTTTGAATCAGATATCTTTGAATCCGTCTATAATATTGAAAAGTCCCCATGTTACCTGTGCGCAAGAATGCGCCGCGGATATTTGTACAGTCATGCACAGAAGATGGGCTGCAACAAGATTGCACTGGGACATCATTATGATGATGTGATAGAGACAATCCTGATGGGAATGCTCTATTCGGCACAGGTACAGACGATGATGCCGAAGCTGCACAGCACAAACTTCGAGGGGATGGAGCTGATCCGTCCGCTGTATATGGTCCGTGAGGATGATATTAAAGCATGGAGAGATTATAATGATCTGCATTTCATTCAGTGCGCATGCAAGTTCACAGATACATGTACGACATGTAATAATGAGGAGAACCGTTCCAAGCGTATGGAAATCAAAGAACTGATCGCAACCCTGAAAAAGGTGAATCCATACGTGGAGGGAAATATTTTCAAGAGTGTTGAAAATGTAAATCTGGATACTGTAGTTGCGTATAAGTCAAAAGGTGAGAAGCATCACTTCCTTGACACTTATGATGAAAAGTCGGAAGAACAAGGTGAATGATACGGAACTGCGGATGTAAATACAAAGCGGTGGATATAAAAATGCTAAATTGAAAAATTAAGAAAGAGGCTTGACTTCTGTTTGTCCCCATGATACAATGTTTGGGCGAATGGAAGTAGGCTTTTTTTTTATGCCTAAAAATTGATGGCTCGCAACCATCAGCAACACGTAGGTGAATATATTAAAAGCGAGGTGGAAGTTGTGCGCACAAGAATTACTCTGGAATGTACGGAATGCAAGAACCGTAACTACAACATGACAAAGGATAAGAAGACTCATCCGGAACGCATGGAAACAAAGAAATACTGTAGATTCTGCAAATCACACACATTACACAAAGAGACGAAATAGTCGTTGAAGGGAAGTGAATGTTATGGGCGAATCTAAAGACAAAGCGAAGGCAAAAGAGAAGAAAACTCCTTTCTTCAAAGGTCTGAAAGCTGAGTTTAATAAGATTATCTGGCCAGACAAAACCACACTTACCAAACAGACAGCTGCGGTCGTAGTTGTTTCCGTTATCTTAGGAGCGATTATCACGATCTGTGATATCCTGGTAAAATTCGGGGTAGATTTATTAGTTAGATAAGATACTGATAAATGGTAATGCAGGAAAGGTGAGTTTATGGCAGAAGCAAAATGGTATGTTGTGCATACCTATTCAGGGTATGAGAACAAGGTAAAGGCCAACATTGACAAGACGATCGAGAACCGTCATCTGGAAGATGAGATCCTTGAGGTCCGTGTTCCGATGCAGGAAGTTGTCGAATTGAAGAACGGCGTACAGAAAGCGTCTCAGAAAAAGATGTTTCCGGGATATGTTCTGATCCACATGATCATGAACGATGATACCTGGTATGTAGTACGAAACACAAGAGGTGTTACAGGATTTGTAGGTCCTGGATCCAAACCGGTTCCGCTTACAGATGAAGAGATGGCACCACTTGGTATCCAGAAAGAAGACATCGTGGTAGATTTTGAAGAAGGAGATACTGTGACAGTAACAGGCGGAGCCTGGGAAGGAACAGTCGGCATGATTCAGACTATCAATATGGCTAAGCAGAGCCTGACGATCAATGTTGATTTATTCGGCCGCGAAACGCCGGTAGAAATCAGTTTCGCAGAAGTCAAAAAAATGTAACTTTATGCGCAGTGCATAATGAACACGTGGGAGGGAAATCCCCGCAAATACCACAAGGAGGTACTTTAAAATGGCAAAAAAAGTTTCAGGTTATATCAAATTACAGATTCCAGCTGGAAAGGCTACTCCGGCTCCACCGGTTGGTACTGCTCTTGGACAGCACGGTGTAAATATCGTTGAATTTACAAAACAGTTCAACGCAAAGACAGCTGATCAGGGAGATCTGATCATTCCTGTAGTAATTACAGTTTACAGTGACAGAAGTTTCAGCTTCGTTACAAAGACTCCTCCGGCAGCAGTTCTTATTAAGAAAGCCTGCAACCTTAAATCTGGTTCAGGTGTTCCGAACAAGACAAAAGTTGCTAAGATTACAAAAGCTCAGGTAAAGGAAATCGCAGAACTTAAGATGCCAGACCTGAACGCTGCATCCGTAGAATCAGCTATGAGCATGATCGAAGGAACATGCCGCAGCATGGGTGTAACTGTAGTAGAGGACTAATTCAGACTGCATAAGCAGAATGTAAGGAAACTGAAAAAATACGTGGGAGGGAATTCCCGTAATCACCACTAGGAGGTATTTAGAATGAAAAGAGGAAAGAAATACGTAGAAGCTGCAAAGTTAATCGACAGAGCAACTCTCTATGATAGAGATGAAGCGATCGCACTTGTTAAGAAGAGCGCGACAGCTAAATTTGATGAAACAATCGAAGCTCATATCAGAACAGGATGTGACGGACGTCACGCAGATCAGCAGATCCGTGGCGCTGTAGTTC